>Ga0302221_10002568_pt1 | contig 11243 bp, 2 predicted proteins | sample II_Palsa_E2_1_FD_193517 | JGI IMG/M metagenome (GOLD analysis project Ga0302221, IMG submission 193517) | Peat permafrost microbial communities from Stordalen Mire near Abisko, Sweden - II_Palsa_E2_1 | ecosystem: Environmental > Terrestrial > Soil > Palsa > Peat permafrost | place: Sweden...
GCTTATTATAATATAAGAAAGTGCTTTATTAAGTTCTTTTAAAGTAGATAATAAAGATTACCGCTTTTATAATAGTCAAATTTATATTAAGTTTAAATATTAACGAGTATTAGACTATATGCCACGTTTAATCTTATAAAGAGAACATTTTAATACCGGAACTATTAAAGGCAATTTCTATTAAGAGTTTTAATTATATATTTATATTATATATTAAAAGAAATCCTTTTATAAAAGTCTGGCCACATCTTTTATATAAGCTTAAAGGTTTTATATAGTCTTAATTAAAGGAAATCTTATAATGTTTATAAAGAATACTATTATAATTTAAATACTTTAATAACGGCGATCCGCCTTTATATAGAGATTTATAGCGGTATATTCAGACCAGTGAAAAAAACATTTCAATTGAAATAAAATTTAAAGTATTTTTAATTTCTATTTATTGAGAATTAAATCTAGTCTATCTGGATTTAATTACTTTTATATTGAACACGAGTCATTAAATCGTTATAACTTATAATAATCTATGCTTTGAGAATATATTAATATTATATACGACTTTAAATATTATTAAGATTATTAGACTTATTAATTAAAAGTTGAGTAAAGTATATTTAAAGTATTAAGAATATATTAAAGTCTTCGCCGAAGTGAGTTAAAGTTTAAGCGATTAATATTTATACTTATTTATAGACATTATAAGAAAACACATTGATATATAACGTTAAGAATATTTAATAAACCGATTAATACTTTAAGATAAGAAGAAATACACTCTCTTATAAAAATCTCTATTTGTTCTTTTCGTCTAATCGTTATTCTTATATTTAATTCTAATAACTATTTATAAATACTTATAACGATTTAAATAAGAAATAATATAAGAGTTAAAGCCACGAAAATCGGACTATTCTACGATTTATATTAAAGTCGCACTTTTTATAATTAAATAATAAAATTCTCTTAAAGTAATATTTAATAAAATTTAAAATTCTAAATATAAATTCACTTCTTATTTCTTATATATAAAAGACATTAAAATTTATTTAAGTTTAATAATTTTAATATATAATTTTATTAAAAAGTTAGAAAAATCCAAAGAATTTATATATAAATTAAGCGATTTTATTTACTTTGAAAATAAATTATAAACAAGTTTTACATTTTATATTTAATTAGAATTCTAATTAATAAAAGATGTATATAAAGTAAAATTTTATGATTTTATAATTTCTTATTATTTAAAATAAGGTTTTTATGGATTTATTTCTATATAAAGATGTGACTTTTAATAGAAATCATAAAGTGGTCCGATTTTTATAACTTTAACTCTTACTTTTTATCTTCTTCTTTTAAACGCTTTTCGTTATCTTTTTATAATTCAATAAAGACATCAGTTTCACTTATTAAACCTTTTTATTAAACGCCTTTTCGCTTTTTTAAAATCCTTATCATTTATAATTTACTTATTATTTAAACTTTTAAGAGCCTTTATTATATAGTCTTAATAACACCACTTTTAAACATCGTTTTACACCGGGGTTTTAATGATAATCTTATAAAGTTCAATTATATCGGCCGGTTAAATTTCTATTATAAAGATCGACTTTATTTATAAGTCGGAATTATTTAATATAATACTACTTTTAACTTTTATAATGAAGTTCATCGCTTCGTTAATGACTTCATATACGTAATTACTAATATTAAGATAAAGCGTTTAATAGTGTAAATTCCTTTATCTCGGCCGGTATAATACAATTGAAATTATTCTCTTCTTCTCTTTTTCTTTTTCTTTATCTTTCTTCTCTTTTAGTTTTAAAGTCGATAAAGTTAAAGGTTTTAAATGTCGTTATTCATACTTATACTCGTCTTTAAACATATAATATCTCTTTTATTAATTACGGCCCGCATCTTATACTTATTCACTTTATATTATAAAAGTGCTCACTTTTAATCTTAAAATTAATAAAGTTAAAAGTTTTAAGTCTCGCCACTTATATTTATACTCGTCTTTAATCAAACGATATCTGCTTTATTAATTACAGCCCGCATTCTATGCCTATTCACTTTAAGCCGATTTATATTTAATAAATATATCAACTCCGCTTAATATATTTCTATTGATTTATAAAGCTTTAAAGATGACGTTTAATACATTTTCAATACAGCGTTCTTTATATATATAAAGGATTTTACGACCGTTATTAATATATAATAGATTATATAAATTCTAAACACTTTTAATTGTTTAAAAGTACTTTAAGGATTTGATTTAACGCGAAGTATATAAGAATCTTAAATAATTAAATTTTTAGAACTTTTTATGACTGAAATATAATATACCTTTTAATTTAAAAGCATTTTAACTCATAAGGCATTAAAGCTTAATTACGTTTAAATGTTTTCGGCTAATATTAAACTATTGAGTAAATCATATAATATCAAGCTTTATTATTTATAAAGTCCGGTAAACTATTATTTCTCTTTATTAAAAAAAAACCTTATTAACTTCTCGAATTATAAGTATAAGATTAGATATTATTTAAGGTTATTTTTAAGCGATAACAATGACTTAATTATTCTGTTTAACCAGCTCCGTTTAATTTTATTAATAGACTTCGTCCCGTTTATATTAAAAAGCAGCCGTTATGCCCTCTTTTCCGTCCTTTATCAATATTCTATCAGTGATTTATTTCATTAAATTCATTTCTCTCTTCGTTATACGCCGTTTCTCTACTTTATTTTACTCATTATATAAGTTATATTTACAGAGCCTTTTATTATTAAAGACTAATATCCGTATTAAAATAATATCATTAAAGAATTACGTAAGCGAAGATAATTAAAGCGTTTCACTTACAGTCCGTATAATTATTAATGTTATATAAGCCAAGAGTATTCTCTTTACTTCTTTAAGTTTATTAATTATTTATAATCAAAAACGCGTATAATAATTTCTTCTTTATTATATTATTATATAACTTCGACGTTTATTACGACAGCTCGGCTAAACTATTCAGTAATCATATTTATAAAGTATATATAAACGTAGACTCAATAAGTACTGGGCTTTATAATATCTAAGAGTCTTTTATTAATATATTGTACGGCTGGCGAACGTTAAAAGTTATTAAAAATGTCAAAAAAGATTAAAGTTAAAGATCCGGTTTAAGTTCAAATCAGATATTTTAAACTTTTATTTTTCTCCTTTTAATATACTTATTAATTAACGTATAAGTGCTTATTTAAATTAACGACGAAGCTCTTATTAAATAAGAAGAAAAAGACATTTAAATTCATATTTTCTTTATAAATTCTTAAAGGGCAAAGAAGATATACTTTAAAAGCTATTATCTTTTTATTTATAACAAGCAAATATATTATTACGTAACTTATATAAACAATATTAATAGAACTCTTATAATTGAATATTTAAAATACGATATACTTTTCGGATATTCTATTTATATTAAGAATAACAACGTATATTTCACAATATATTAAAAGGAGATTTCAAGTCGTTTTTTAAAGAATTTAATAAAGTATACTCCGTGTTTATTATTATACTAGATAATAAAAGAGACATCCTGTCTATTATTCTTTAAGAACAAACTTAATTAATATCTTATCGTTTTTAATCTTTGACTTCTTTCTGATTTTTATTATTAGTTATTTTAAACGGCTATTTTAAATAGCTCGGGCATTTTCGATATATTATTAATTAATATATTTATATATATATACTTTATTTCTATTGATAGATTATTAACAGTCCCTCGTATATATTAAGCTTCTCTTTACTCTTATTTTCTTAATATAATGATAATAAATCTGCTCTTACTGGATTCTCTTATTTATATCGCTTAATATGCCTTCGCTTTTTTAACTCTATAAGACTCAAAGCCTTTTAAACTCTATTCTCGCTATGACTTAAATTTTCTTTAATAAATATAAGAATAACTCTAATACTTGTCTTTATAAGTAGTAAGATAATTAAGCTTATTATTAATATAAGAGAAGTTAAACTTAAGACACAAATCAAAAAGTAATTTTATATTCATTATTTATTATACTCGTTAAACTTTAATAATCATCGAGTGCTTCGCTTTAAGCTTTTAAAACTTTCGATTAATCATTTTATTCAAGACCGTTTAACGATTAATGCTTTACTTTAATTAATATTTCTCGTGTTATTAATAGACTTTATATATTTAAACGATTCCGGTTTTTAAGTTGTCCTTTCTTTAAAATATCTAAGTTAAATTCGAGAGCGTAATATTTTAACCGTATTAAATGTCGTCTTTTTTAAGTATATTAAATTATACGAACTTCTTTTAAAACTAATAGCTTCTTTAAGATCTGTTTTTCTTATTATCGCGATTTGAATCTCTTTATAAAATATCCACTTTAATGAAAGGTCTTTAACTTATAAGAACTTTAAAGCATTATTTATAAGATAATAAAACTCAGTTCAATATATCTTAATGATGTTTAAAGGCGTATATGACACTATAATCAATAAGAAAATAACGTAATCTATATCTTATAATCTTTATTATTACGCTTCGTTTTTATTATTATTTGGTTTTTTATATAAAACATTTATAAACTTACTTAGTCTATATTAAGTATTCGAAAGACTTATAAAATTCTATAGCCTTAATAATTATTGAGTTATATTTTATAAGACTTAATAGACTATAATTTAAGCTGATAAACTTAAGGCTTTTTACTTTAAGAGATTAAAAGCAGGGTTATTAAGACTCTTATCTTATATTAACTGACTAATTACATTAAAGGGTTTGATCATTTATTTCATTATAAATATTATAAAACTGAAATATTATAACTTTTTTATAAATGAAGTTACTTTAAATATAAGAGAGGTTAAATAAGAAATTCAATCTTAAATAAAAGTTGACAATAGAAATATTATATATAAGGACTTTAAAAGATAAACTACGCGAATTGAAAACTTTAATATAATATTAAGATTAAAGTTTTCAAGTAAGATTAATAAGTCCGACTAATTATTATAAGTTAGCCGTATATTCGCAACGACATCGCTTTAATCATATTTACTTTATAGCGCTTAATACACGATTAAAATCTTAATTCTCAATACTCTTTACTTTAATTTAAGTAATAGATTAAATAATCCCGTCATATATAATAATCTGGCGCTTTAAGAACGGGGAATTATATGGCCGCAGAATATAAATAAATAAAGCGGTCTTTAAAACACTGAAGGAGCACTTTAAAGCTTTAGTGGACAAGGCTTCGGTTTACATATAATGGCATAACAGACTTAACGCTTTTAAAAAGTCACTTATAGATCAATTAATAGCGCTTATACCGTTTAATTGAGAATAAATCAGACTATAAATAATATTTTATATAAGCGACTGCCGTTTTTAAACACGCCATCACTTTAATTCTTTTAAGGTTATAATATACCGTGAAATTCGAAAGGACGTTTAAATTAAACCAGAAATATTAAAAACTAAGATCTTATATCAATAATCTAGCCTGGTTATAAGTGCCCATCTCATTTTAAAGTTATTCCCACTCGTTAAGCTTCTCTTCTTTAAGACTAAAGCATGCGTTGAAGTTATGATAGTCTTGATTTAAAGTCGGCTGTTAATTAAAGAGAATATAAATATATTATAAATAGCCTTTATTTAGTTTACTCCTTAAAGATACTTGTCTATAAATGAGTCTATAAGTTTATCCGATCTATTAATAATATATTAAAGAAGTTCGGCAATAGATAAGTCTGTTTTAAACGGAGCCTCTTTAAGTTTATCATTACTTTTAAACTCAGATGATGATTAATTCAAGCTACTTATTATTGTGCTCTTTATTAAAGCTATTGTTAACGTGGAAGATTAATAAATGACTTAATAAGATAAGATATATAGAAGTATAAAGCTTTAAAAGAAGCTTGAAGAATTAAAAAGAATAAGAAGGCGAATAATCAAACTTAAAGAGAAATTCATACCCTTATATATTTATATCTTTTCTATAATAAACTATACATCGGCTTTTTATTTAACCGTCTTATTCAATCGAAGATATTTATTTAACTTTTATCAATTAGAATCAAAATCAATTTATTATTAAGTGGCGAAGACTAAAGACCCCACGATTCTTAATAAAGATATTAATATAAGAAACCTTTTACGACGTTAGTCTCTCAAAATAGACTAGGCTCAAAGAATATTCTTATTATTAATACCGATGTAAAAAGACATGTATTATTTTATAAGAGCGTGAAGTATAATATTTTAAAGCATTTAATCAAGCATTAACTGCTTTGCTTTTTTATATTACTATATGATAAATCGACGAAGCCATCTTGATTATTCAAGACATTAATATATTATATTATAACCGTGGACCGCCGGTTTATTTAAAGGATAATAGAATCAGCTTCTTTAATCGACTATTCTACGTTGGCCGCGTAAGAATAGACCTCTATTGCGGATAATAATACGAAGACTAATGAATATATAAAGGCATATATTCCCTTTGAAATTTTAATCATCACCTTTTATAGTTTTTAATACTCAGCTCTTTAAGCATCTTTTTAAACTTTCTTACTCTGTATATATCTTACTATTATATATATAGAGACATTTATTATTCGTCTGAAAACATCTTATTACTATCTTATAAAATAAGAAAATAATAGGATATATTGAGAATATTTCCTTATTAATTTAATTATTCTCGGAAGCTCAAGCCTCGATCTTAAACTTCTTATTCCCAAGCTTCACTTATATGTCTGCCGTTATTTAAAAGTATTTTACCATCGACTTAAACGTCTATATTCCTCTATTGTATTTCTTTAGGCTCTTTATATTCGCTTACGGACGTATTTGCAAATACTTATTAAGATTGCTTGAGACTTATTATAATAAGAACTCTTTTTATCTGAATAAGAGAACCCACTTTCTGATAATAAATAGCTTTAACTGTTTATCTTCGATATCGCGAAGATATATATAATATATTTATATTATAAATAGCCTCTCAGAGCTTCGTTAAGAACACTCGCTCCTCTTTCGTTATTATTAACTTAGCCTTTTTATTAAACCACTCGAGAAATGATCATTTAAATAGCGGAGATGCGAATAAAAAGACTCTATATTACACGCCCTAGAATAGACGCTTTTTTATGCGCTATAAGAGTCGTCTGCTTATATTCCGGCATAAATATCGAGTTAGAGAATACAGTAGTCGAGAAGAGGTCTTTATTTCCTACTTTAACAGATCTCTATAAATTCTTAAGGCACTGTTCTTTAAGTACTGCATCGAGTATATAAAGCTTATTCAAGATAAAACCTGTCTCTATGAGCATTAAGATAGTACTTAGACAAGGTCTATAGTATTGAATATAAGACGCACCTCGACAGTTATTCTTGATGAGAGTAAGAAAGGGGAGCTGCTAGAAGATATCGGGGACTTCCTCGACCCAATATCTCAATAATAGTATTCCGATCGTGACATTCTCTATAGACGGGGTTACTTGCTATATAGACCCCCTAGAACTAGAAAATCGAGTTTGAGCTTGTCCATCGCTGGTCGTTTTGGTTTGGATATCTATATCCTCAGCCTTTCTGCCATCAGCGAAGCCACCTTAAAGAGCCTATTCGCCAAGCTTCTAAGTCGCTGCATTATTCTTTTAGAAGACATTGACGCCGTCAGTTCGAATCGATCCAGAGACGCTGAAATAGACTCTCGCCAAATCGCCACTGGCTCTCCCTCTCAAGAGAGTAAATCTGCCTCTGGAAAGGTGTCTCTGTCTGCTCTCTTAAACGTTATCGATGGTGTGGGGTCACAAGAAGGCCGGATCCTGATCATGACCACCAATCACATCACTCGCCTCGACAAAGCACTCATATGACCTGGCTGTGTGGACAAGAAGGTCGAGCTCGGGCTCGCTGACAATAAAATGACGGCCGACCTCTTCTGTCTCGTCTTCAAGCCCGTAGAAGGCGACGTCGCTCTTCCAGAGGACGCTCAATCAGAAGATAATAGAAAAGTCCATGAAGCTGCAGTGAGTCGGAGGGAACAGGCTGAGAGAGTTGAGCGGTTGGCAAAAGGGTTTGCTGTCAAGGTGCCGGAGCTGAAATTTTCTCGTTTCTTCTGGAACATAGGAAATCACTGGAGAAAGCCATTGACAATGTGGAGCAACTCATCTCGAAGCCTATCGGAGCAAAGTCGAAGCCGCCGAAGATATCCGAAGACGCCAAGCCCGAAGATACTCAGTTAGTATGCATCTAACGAAGTGTAAACAAAACTTTGCTAACAATTTATTTAAGTGGGATGAGAAATCTTCAGCAACGGAAGTCCCAACGGAGATGGTTCACACTCCCTTGGCCTTGGCACAGCGAACCGCTCCACCGAGCAGCCCGAATCTCTCACCATCCAAGCGCTTTGTCACCTTGAGCGATGCCCAAGAGTTGGTCAAAGCCGTCATAGACATGCAGATGCCCTCTAGTCATGCCCCGAAGTGCACCTGCTCTCGTACGCCTCCTGAGGATCCTCTAGAGGCGACTTCAACCGATCTCTGTCCGCCAACTCCCTGTCAGACGCCTCTACCTAACGAGTCATCTTCATAAGCTGTGATCGTACAGCTCGCCCAGTAGTTCTTAGAAATCCTCAAGTCTCTCATTACTAAGCAGGGGCCTCCTCCGCCGCCCGCTGCTATAGCCAAAGTCAAGTCCGAAGAACTGCCAGTTCGAGCTTTAAAGCTTGAGTTCAAAACTATTAATAAAGTGTTCGTCTTCCATGTCTTTAATGCCGCTTAAATACAAGTATACTAATATGATCTTATTATATAATTGGGATAAGAAAGCATATAAGTACTCAATTAAAGAATTGTTAAAATCAGTAGATAAGGCGAATAAACTTAATTAATACGTGTTTATTATTCGTGCTCAGATCGGTCAGTATATTCACTCTAAACGGGCTCTATATACTCATAGATATCTTAAACAAGAAGGCATTAACCAATACCGTTTATATTAATATCAAATTAAAATGATTATAAGATGTCTTAAAGACGGTTTTAAAAGGCGTTAATAGAATTAATATAAAGGAAGACAGACCTTTTATAAGCTCCCCCTCTTTAACTATATAAAACCAATTATTAACTTGAGCTTAAGTCGAGTAAAATCTCTTATATCACTATCTCTTTAAACTCAAGTCGCATTAAAGCAGTATTGATCTTTTAAACTCAATATATATAAAGCATCTCGACCTCTTTATTTAATACTTTAAGATAATCTATATAAATACCCGAACTTATTTATTACTGCTTATTATAAGTAGCGAGATCTTATATAATTTATTTTAAGCTCTTTTCAAGTTAAACACGTTTACTTATACTACTTGTTCCGGAATAAAGAAACCGAGGTATATTAAATATAACTTTAATAAAGAGAGAACTACGTTTAATAAAGTAATATACTTTTATATTAAAAGCCGCTACGTGGACTTTGACGAGAAGGTGTTTAATAAAGTTCTTATTAATACAAGTATTTTGAAATTCCGGAGGTTAAAGCTTATTAACTCCTTTAACGTTTTCTCTTTATAATACTATAACAATATAAACTAAGTCAAGGCGGAGCTGATTAAATGCGGTTAAAAGTTCGGCTCTTTAAATAATATTAAGCATTTCTAATATAATAATATAACGTTTCGGGTAATAAAAAGAGAGTTAGTCGCGACGTTTATCTTAAGCAGAATCATAGTCGATACGGCTCAGTTCTAAAAGATCAATCTCAATTATATTAGGCTAAGTATAATCAAAGTGGCTAATAGCCGGCGGTGTAGTTCTAATCCTATCGATCTCAGTAATTGGTTTAATGATGATAATAGTCTGTATAGTCCGCCTTTATCGCCGAAGGCCGACTTAATTAAAGTCGACGACGTGGATATTAATATATAAGATAAAGATAACTTAATCATTTATAGTCTAACTATTTTAAATTATAGTCTGAATAATAAGTTATAGTATAAGAATCTTGTTTAATAATGAGAGGTTTATAAAGCTGATTAAATCGGATATAATAAAGTTCGTTATTAATGATATTATTAAGATCAATTAAAACTACTTACTTTAAGATCATTTTATGATAAAGGTTAAGCGAAAGAAACTCACTTTAACTCTTATAATATCTCATTTATAATAAACACCGGATTATTCATTTAATAACATTATAACGGAGAAGAGTCGTAGTCTGATTATACTCTTTTAATATAATATTTAATTTCAATTATATTTCTTAAGTCTATTAATATACTTTTTAATAGACCGCTTAAAGTTGGTAAGACGCTGATTATTAAAGCATTGCCGAAGCGCTTTTAAAAACCGCTTTATATTGTAGATATTCCTTTTAAAGATACTGTTCTTTATATTGATGTTTATAGATATCTATTAAAGATCTGAATAACGACGTAGTAAAGCTTAAGAAGCAGCTTTCGCTTATCTTTAAGTTTATTAATTATTAAAACGCTTTATTTCTTTTTGATAAGGCCGACGTGTTTTTACGTTAATACGACACGGACTATATTTATAACTCTCTCGTCTTAATGTTTTTATATAAGTTAGAATATTATTAAGGAATTATACTCCTTATTATTAACCGAGTCAGGGATTTTAATGATGCGATTTAAAGTAAGATTTACTTTACGCTTCGGTATAGTCCTTTAAATATTAATATAAGAAAAGAGATTTAAAACACTTTTCTTTAAAATATAATCACGGCCGAGAAGAAAGCAGACTATAGTAATGACAACCTTAACGACTTTATAAAGTATAATCTCAATAATCATTAAATAAATACTTGTTTTATAAAAGTTATAAGTTTATACATTAATAGATTCCTTCTTTTAAATTAAGAATGTCGTTTAGACAACGTATACTTTAACGTCTTAAGAAAGGGCTGTGACGTCATATTCTTATTTAGAAATCGTTATTGACTCAGGCAAGGAATTTGAAACTGACGTTAACGGTATAAAGGCGACGGACGTTATAAACGGTTATTTCTAATTAAGTCTATAGATTCTGAATTCACGCCGATTTAAATCGGATATAAGCTTTTATTCTGGTTTTCTTTATGTTTATATGTCTGGCCGTACTTTAAACCTTATATTCGCTTACTTTCCGGCTTTAAGAATTAAAGACTACTATTTAAAGACAAGATGATATTAACGGACATCGGCGC
>Ga0302221_10002569_pt1 | contig 11241 bp, 11 predicted proteins | sample II_Palsa_E2_1_FD_193517 | JGI IMG/M metagenome (GOLD analysis project Ga0302221, IMG submission 193517) | Peat permafrost microbial communities from Stordalen Mire near Abisko, Sweden - II_Palsa_E2_1 | ecosystem: Environmental > Terrestrial > Soil > Palsa > Peat permafrost | place: Sweden...
CTTTACTCGGTCAGAACGCGAAATGGAGCACTGCCTCCAAGTGGAAACTATACAGCACATTCCCGAGAAACCTGGATACCTTATCAAGGGACTCGTTATCGACGTATCCATCGGTAGAACTCGATAATGATACAATCGCCCAATTTCTTAGTACAGCGACGGTAATCCCAAAAGAAAGAACAATCGGTGCCCGTTGGATGGGAGCGCCTTATTGGGTTTCGTATCAAGCAGCCGGATCCATATACATATTAAAAGTCAGCACATACGGCGGCTTTTTTGTCGATGGTAGCGATGGCTTATATTACGAACTGCCCATGGCACAAAGGATACCGTGGCTTAATTATTTTTCACATCAAAGCATTCTGCTAGAGGCACGGAAATACGCCAACCCATGAAAATATCCATTTGGCAAAAAATAGCACTGTCGTTCTTAATAATTGGCTTCCTCACCTTGCCTATTGTCGTACGGGCCTTCCAATCACAATCTAAGCTAGGTCCGTTGTTTACCCTACTTGTATTATATGTGTTTGAGTGGGCCACTTTTGGAGGTCTTGGGCTTGTGGCGGTCATCCTACGGCAATTTCATCTAATCCAGGACAAGAGACATTTCGTTTACATTTTTATAGGTGCAGTAAACTTTGCAAATGTATTGTACGGCAGCTATTTGCTTACCGTAGGGTTTACCCAGTCTGGTTTACTACACTACTGGATTCTAATCGGAGCCACAGCTTGCCTGGCTTCTCTGATCTTTATTGATGTCCTCCTATAAATATTGTTTTTGCAAGTCTGTGTCATTAATTGATGTAGTTCAGTATGAGGTATGACTACGTTCGATAGTTTTAATTTGTAAGGTATTTTCAGTGTTGTTTCGATGTTGAATAAATAAGTTCTTTGAAATTATTGTCTGTATTGGGTTTCAGCGGATTTTGGAATGGAAACGATTTGAAAATCGCCAAAAATTGCCTTGTTTTAAAGTATTGATTATCAATACATATGAATCAGGGCAAATACATCTTCTCTCAACTGATGGAGCTCGTCTCTCATAAAGTCTTTAACGCTTGTGTTAATCGCTACAAAGGAGACCATAAATCCAAACAGTTTTCTTGCTGGAAGCAATTTTTGTGCATGGCTTTTGGCCAACTCACTCACCGTGAAAGCCTATCCGATACTATTTTATGCCTGCGAGCTAACGCCGGCAAATTGTATCACCTGGGTATTGGTCAAGCCATTGCAAAAAGTACGTTATCAAATGCGAATGAGAGCCGGGATTCCAGGATCTTCGAGGAGATGGCAATGATCTTGATCGAAGAAGCAAAGTCATTGTATCTGAACGAAAGCGATTTGGAAGTTGAACTGAAAAACAATGTATTCGCGATTGATGCTACCATCATCGACGTCTGCTTGTCAGCATTCAGTTGGGCAAAATTCAGAACAACCAAAGGCGGCGTCAAAGTCCACGTTCAGTTGGACCTAAAAACTGCCATTCCTGAATTTATCCAAATAACTCCTGCAGCGGTTCACGAGGTAAATATTCTCGATAATATCATCTTTCAACCAGATAGCTTTTATGTCGTAGACCGCGGCTATACTGACTTTGGCAGATTGTATAATATTCACAAGGCCAAAGCCTTTTTTATCACTCGAGCGAAGGACAACTTCAATTTTTCCCGGGTGTCCTCCGTATCTGTTAAAAAAAGGACCGGCGTCATGTGTGACCAAACGATCCGCCTAAATGGTTTCTACGCCTTAAGGGATTTTCCAGTCCAAATGAGAAGAATAAAATTCTATGATGCCGAAAATGACCGTGTCCTGGTTTTCCTGTCTAACAACTTTGAATTGAAGGCCACAGAAATAGCACAACTATATAAGCATAGATGGAAAATCGAATTGTTCTTCAAATGGATCAAACAGCATCTAAAAATCAAATCCTTCTGGGGCAGATCTGAGAACGCGGTTAAGATTCAAATTTGGATAGCCATTTCTGTCTACGTCCTGGTTGCCATCGCAAAGAAGAAGTATCAGTTAAAGCAGTCCTTGTATGAAATTATCCAGGTAATCAGTATTTGCATCTTCGACAAGGTGCCTTTACATGAACTATTCGCAAAACCTATACAGCAAAATTTCAAAGAGCAAAATGACAATCAATTGAATATGTTCTAATTAAGACGAAACGTTAATGAATATTTTTCAAAAAAATCCCTGTATTATTCGCTCCGCAAACTCGTCACGGGGTTGGCCAAAGCCGCTTTGATGCTTTGATAGCTAACAGTTGCCAGCGTAATAAGCACTGCGGCCAAAGCAGTTACTGCAAATATCCACCAGGCTATTTCAGTCCGGTACTGGTAACTTTGCAGCCAGTGGTGCATAAAATAGTAAGCAAGAGGGGTAGCGATCAGCAGGGATATAAAAACCAATATGATAAAGTCTTTGGATAAAAGACGCCAGAGGTTGAAGACAGACGCGCCGAGGACTTTTCTTACTCCAATTTCTTTGACGCGCTGTTCTGCCATAAAGGAGGCCATGCCAAAAAGACCCAGGCAACTGATAAATATCGCCAAGGCTGCAAAACAGGTTGACAGCCGGCCAATATGCTCTTCACTATTAAATTTCGCGGCGTAATCCTGATCAAGAAACTGGTAGGCGAAGGGTGTTGCCGGGTCGTATTTTTTAAAGATCGCCGCGATCTTATCTATCGCCTCATGAGCGCTGACCGAGGGATAAATTTTTATATCGATATTGGTTAACTGATTAAAACCAAACCTGGGCAAATAGAAAATTGTCGGCAGGGAAGCATCATAGGCAGACTGATTTATCATGTTTTTTACGACGCCGATTATTTTAAACGTGTTTCCACTCCACATGACGTTTTCACCCAGCGGATGTTTGAGGCCCATGAAATTCGCTGCGGCTTCGTTTATGATGAATCCGGCAGAATCGGTCAGGTAGGCGGCATTGAAATCCCTTCCTTCGGCCATTTCCCAGCCCAGGGTTTTCCCAAATTCGGAGGTAATGGCCATGGTTGTAAATTGTTCCTGTAAGCCAGGGTCTTTACCGCTCCAGGTAAAGCCGCTATTGGTTGTATACATTTGAGTTATCTCGCTCTCCGAGGCGGCCACGCCGCTAATGTAACCACTGGCAAGCAAATCATTTCTAAACGCCTGATATTGCTTATTGATATCGTCCGTTTGCAGGGTGATATTTATTAGATTATTGCGACTGAAGCCAACCGGGCGGTTTTTTGCAAATTGGATCTGCCGGAACACGACAATGGTCCCGATGATCAATACGGCAGATACCGTAAATTGGACCACTACCAGTACCTTGCGTGGAATGGCGGCCCAACGGCCTACCCGGAATGATCCTTTTAGCACCTTTACCGGGCGGAATGACGATAGATACAACGCGGGGTAGCTGCCTGCAATAAACCCGGTGAATAAGCAAAAGGCGATACCCAGCACCCAAAATAAGGGGCTGTTCCATAAAATGGCGATTTGTTTTCCGGCCAGTTGGTTAAACGCAGGGAGGCATAACTGCGCCAGCAATAATGATGAGATGAAAGCCAAAGCAGCAATCAAGAGTGATTCACTGTAAAACTGGGTGATCAAACTGCTGCGAACCGAACCGATGGCTTTGCGGATGCCGACTTCTCTTGCCCGTTTTTCGGACCGTGCCGTACTCAGGTTCATAAAATTGATACAAGCGAGCAGCAGTACAAATATGCCGATGAGCCCAAATAACCATAGGTACTGAATGCGGCCTGCGGTATTAACCCCATTCTTAAATTCATCGTACAGGTACCAGCGGTTCATGGGGTAAAGAAAAAGTGCAGATTTAAAACGAGCGTCACTGTTGTGCTGGCTTGTCAGCGCATTCAGCTTTACATCTTTAATTTTGGCCGAAACTTCGGCCATATCGGCATTGTCGGCCAGTTGTACAAATGTCTGGAACCAGTCTGCGCCCCAGGGGTTGTTGAATTTGGTGGCATAATGTTGATCGTTTGCCAGCATTTGCCATGGGGCGATGAAGCTAAGGTCGCCGAAAGATGAATTTTTCGGCAGATCCTGGTAGATACCGGTTACTTTGGCGTCCATTTTCTTATCGATCCGGATGACCTTGTTCAGGGGATCGGCATCACCGAAAACCGCTTTAGCGGCAGTTTGAGAAAGCAGGACGGAGGAAGGATCATTTAAGCTACCGGCGCTGCCTTCGAGCATTTTTATGGAAAGCATATCGGTAATAGCAGGCTCCATAAAGTTGCCTGTTTGGATGACTGTTTTCCCGTTATAGGTTAGAGGATGATTGACATCATAGGAAGTTATGATCACGTGTTTAAAAGCCTGTCCATAGGTCTGCCGAAGGGCAGGCGCCAGCGGTAAGGCCGATCCCCCATAGGTTTGCATTTCATTGTTGACCAGGGCATTTTGATACAGCACGGCAATACGGTCGCGGTTTTTGAAGCCGGCATCAAAAGATAGCTCGCTCCATATCCATAAACCTATCAGCATAGCAACGGCCATACCGATGGCAAGGCCACCGATGTTGATTAAAGAGGAAGCCTTATTTTTAATAAGGTTTCTCAAGGCGATTTTACCGTAATTTCTTATCATGCCGGTTCGTTTAAATTAAGTGTCGACGATAAGACAATAAAATACGTGCCGCGTTGTTAGCCAGCTGAAAATCAAATTATTGCAATATTGAATAAACTGGTCGATGTAATGAAAACGGACAATTTGTGTGCGGTTTTTGTCGGGGAAGGCAGCGCCATATCCCTTTGGGGTCGGTGATCAAAAAAGGATTGAAAGGTGTTCGAACCAGTCAGTTATTCAGTTCTTTATCGATCTCATCGGTCAGGGTCAGCAATTTTTTGGCAAGGTTTATTTTCTGGGTTTCTCTTTCGTGGAGGTTATCCCGGTAATAAAAGATCTGATAACGCACCGCAGGGTCATTCAGGAGCCGGGTGACGTGGATCTTCCCGGCGGAATCGACCATGGCCTTTGAGCCGATGTATTGACCAAAGTCATTCATCCGTTTATGAAAAACGGTGACATCCGCGTCCCTTTGAAAGGGCAGGTCGGTGGAATATATCTGCATCAGGTGTTTCAATAGTCCCTCGTTCCGGATCAGGCGAAGGTAGCCGGAAGATTTGAATCCTTCGAAGCGGCTGTCGTCATAGGCGAAATAATACGTGTTTATTAATAATCCGGATCTTGCATCGATATAGGAAGTATCGACCTTGTGGCTGTTGATCTGCCGCCATACCGTATCGTAATAATCGACGGTCGGTTGAAATTGCTTTTTACCATCCTGGAGATCCGCCGCGGTTTTGAGCAGGTCCTGTCTTATCCCGGTTAAAAAGTTGCGCTCAATTTCCCTTTCATGCCGCCGGTCGTTCCAGTTGTGGAAGGCGAGGGTGAGGCTGACGGCAATGATGATGACAACAATCTCCTCCAGGAACCCGAGTATTTTTTCCTTGATGGATTTAGATCTGTTTTTTAGCAGGTTGACAGCGTTTTGGCTATGCTGTATTATCTTTTCTTCGGACATGAAAAGCAATTTACGTCAATTTTCCTTTTCATGGGTTTCTCCTGGCCAGTTTTATATGTTAGTCACCGATGCTTTTCCGTGAGATATCCTGCTTCCGAGGGCAGACAATTCCAGTCCGCTTATTTTCCGGCGCCATCCGGATCAAAATCCAAAGAAACCGAGTTCATGCAAAATCGCTTGTAGGTCGGTGGTGGACCATCGTCAAAAATGTGCCCCAAATGCGAACCGCACCGGGCGCAAATCACCTCGGTTCGTGTCATGTTAAAGGAATTATCCGTCTTGTAAATCACACTATTTTTACGAATCGGCTGGAAGAAACTCGGCCAGCCGCAGGTACCTGCAAACTTCGCATCCGACCGGAAAAGCCTGTTCCCGCAAACCGCGCAGTAATAGGTCCCCTTCGTCTCGTTATTCAGGTACTTACCCGTAAATGCCTTTTCGGTCGCCTGTTCCCGCGACACCGCGTACAGGTCAGGGGGCAGGCTCTTCTTCCAGACCACATTACTCACCTTTATCCTATTGGTATCCGTTGTAGAATAATAAGGATTATTCTTATGAGGGTTATCCGATTTCAGCTGCTGCGCCAATAGACCGGAAACAGAGGCTAGCAAAACAAACGCCAGAATAGTTACCCGTTTCATGTTATGGTTTAAGTTTATCCTTAAATACCTTTTTAAATTTCTCCACTTCCGGTTGGATCACAAACCGGCAATAGTGCTGGCTGGGGTTTTTATTGTAAAAATCCTGCTCGTCCGCCTCCGCCATATAAAATACCGTGTAAGGCACTATCTCTGTCACGATTGGCGTTTTATACGCCTTTTCCTCATTGAGCCTGCCGATATAATGATTCGCCTTTTTCATTTGCATCGCATTATGGTAAAAGATCGCAGACTGGTAAGTGTGCCTACATCATTTCCCTGGCGGTTTAGCAGCGTCGGGTTGTGGGCTTTAAAAAAAGCCGCCAGCAATTCGTCATAGGAAATTTGCGTCGGATCATAAATGATATTACAGGCCTCCGCGTGACCCGTATTCCCTGTAGACACTATCCGATACGAAGGCTGCGCCACATGGCCGCCGGTATAACCCGCTACCACCTTCTTTACCCCTTTCAACAATTGAAACTGCGCCTGCGTGCACCAAAAACAGCCCATGGCAAAAGTCGCTGTATCCAGCCTGCCTGATTTTGGGTCGCCGCCGATCTTTACGACCGGAGCATACGCCCGTCCCGCAAATGCGAAACAGCAACACAGCAAAACCGATACCAGCGGTTAAATTTTCCTTTTCATCCTGCAGATATATTAGGCGGTAAAATTACCGGATCGCCCATCTTGTCGCCGGAATTACCGTAATTATCACTTAAATTTAACAGCTACTTTCTTTATTATTAGTCGGTTAGACGAAACAATCCTTTAATACTCCCTATCTTTATTCCTACCAACGCTCCCCCATTGCTGTTCACCTTCAAAAATCGGTTTCCAACTCTGAATCCTTATTGGGAGAAATACACCGCGTTGCAACAGCGTGCAGAATATCCTGCCAGAACTACCCTGCTGCAGGAAGCCAAAACTGCCCAAAACTATTATTTCGTCGAACAAGGTTGTCTTCGGCTGTGCTTTGATAATAAGGGGAAGGATACGACAGTGCAATTCTTTTTTGAAAATGAGGGGGTCGCATCCCTGGAAAGCTTTCAAAAGAACATCCCCAGTGTGTTTACCATCGAAACCATCGAGCCCGGCGTTATCCTTGTCCTGCCTAAAGCCGTGTTCAACGGTATGGTAAAGGAACTGGAGAGATACACCGTTGCAACGCTACCAAAATCTTGTAAAAGAAAGACCGCATATCGTGAAGCGGGTACCACAACATTATATCGCCTCTTACCTGGGCATTACCCCGGTACACCTCAGCCGGATCAAAAACAAGCTGGCCGGGAAAAAACCGGGCGGGAAAAGATAGCTGGAGAAAAGATAGCCGAGGAAAAGATAGCCGAGGAAAAGACACATTTGATAACAAATGTTATCGCCTGACACGGACGGTCACGGTTACCTTTACAAAAAATAAGCGATATGAAAGCAGCCGTGCTATATAGCCAGGGGGAAATGCCGAAGTATGCAGACTTTCCTGAGCCCGTTGTGCAGAACGATGAAGAGGTCCTGGTATCGGTGAAGGCCGTTGCCTTAAAACATTTTGACAAGGGCCGCGCCAAAGGGACGCATTACTCTGCGGGTGGCGGTAAGCAGGAAGCGAAGATCGTCGGTGGCGACGGGGTTTGTTTGCTTGCTGATGGGACCAGGATTTACGCATTGGGCGTCAGTGGTATGATGGCAGAAAAAGCAATCGTCGGGAAGGACAGGATCGTACTCATACCGGCAGGCCTGGATGATGCCACTGCCGCTGCATTACCAAACGCCGTATTTGGCGCTGCCATGGCACTTCGATTCCGGGCGGGAATCGAGCCAGGAGATACCGTGGTTGTGAATGGCGCGACGGGCTTTACCGGTAGGGTTGCCGTCCAGATCGCCAGGCATTATGGCGCCGGGAAAATTATAGCGATCGGTAGAAACCCTGAATCTTTAAAGGAATTGTTGCGGCTGGGCGCGGATGAGGTCGTTTCCATCCAGCGGACCGACGAAGAATTTGTCGCCCGGTTGCGGCAGCTCCACCAAGGAACTCCCATAAACGTGATCATCGACTATCTATGGGGTCGTACGGCGGAAATGATCCTCAGCGCCCTCAAAGGCGACGGTTCATTCACGCCAAGAACAAGGTTTGTATCCGTCGGAAGTGTAACGGGAGACCTTATCCAGCTATCCGCCGCCACCCTCCGGAGCGTTGACCTGCAGCTGTCAGGCTCGGGTCTTGGCAGCTGGACAAAGAGCCAGGTGCGCACCCTCTTTAGCGAGATCCTTCCCGAAATGTTTCAACTGGCAGCCGACGGAAAACTGAAGATCGGGACCGTCAATGTTGCGCTCCGGGATATTGAAAAAATGTGGGATATGGATGTGCCGGATGGAAAGAGATTGGTCATTGAACTATAAAAAACGCCGGAAATCGTTGATTTTTTATTTATTTTAGGGATAATGAATCCGACGTTATTGATATTGGATGATTGGGAAGGGCGTATTGCAGCATCCGCTTGCTGGGAAAAATTAAGCGACCGGGTGCAAATCCGATTTTTATCGTCTCCTATCGACACGCTGTCGGACGAAGATCTATCCGGCGTCAATTTTTTAATGGCAATACGGGAGCGAACTGCTTTGACGGAAAGAGTCTTTGCGCGCCTGCCTCAACTAAAGCTGGTGCTGCAGACGGGTGGACATGCTTATCATATCGATCAGGGCGGGGCCGAAAAGCGAGGAATTCTTATTGCGTTGGGGCGTCGTGCCAAAGCGCCGCTGTTGTCCGTGCCGGAGCTAAGCATCGCCATGATGCTGGGTGTTGTGCATATGCTGCCGCAGGCTCAGCAGGCCATGCGAACGGGTAAGTGGCCCTTACTAACCGGACGCACCTTGAACGGTCGGAGACTTGGCATTTTGGGCATAGGCAGGCATGGGAGTCGTGTGGCACAAATAGCAAAAACTGCGTTTAATATGGAGGTGGTAGCTTGGGCAAGGCCGGGCAGTACTGCCATTGGGTCCATTGATATTCCGAGGTTGCCACTAGATGAGCTCCTGCGTACCAGTGACGTAGTAAGCATACATTTGCGATTATCAAAGGAATCGACCGGGTTATTGAACACCGAACGGCTTCAAACCATGAAACCCGGATCTGTCCTCATCAATACCTCCCGCGGCGCCATTGTAGACGAAGCAGGGCTCATCGATGCTTTGACAAACGGTCCGCTGTCAGGCGCCGGCTTAGATGTGTTTAGTCCTGAGCCCCTTCCGCCCGATTCCCCCTTACGGTCCTTAAATAATGTCGTGCTGACGCCGCATATCGGCTGGACGGTGGAAGAGGTTTTTGAGGAGTTTGCGCAGATTGCGTGTACCCAATTGGCGCAATACCTGCAAGGCGAGCTGCCTTTTTCGGAATTATTGACGGCAAATAAATAAAAACATCCCGGTTTTATGAAATTTCTGCTAATCTTCGTGTTGCTGGTCGTGTCTCGCTGCGGTTTCGCCCAGACCTATGCCCTTTTAGCTGACCGTCTTATCGATGGCAAAAGCGATCATGCCCTACCCAACCCAACCATTATCGTGAGCCAGGGCAAGATCATCGATGTCAATTTCAACAGAACAATTCCCGATTCGGCCATCGTCATCGATCTGAAGGGGCAGACCCTGCTGCCCGGGCTGATGGATGTCCATACGCATTTACTGGGCGTCCCGGGCGATTATGAAAAGGATCTGTATGATCACTCCCCTTCCTACCGGGCGCTACGCGCGGTCAAGCATCTGCGGGCGGCCATCAACAATGGGATTACGACGTTGCGGGATGTTTGCTCGGAGGGTGCGGGCTTTGCGGATGTGGACCTGGCCAGGGCGGTGGATTCCGGCTTTGTCGAAGGACCGCGGATCTTCCCGGCGGGGAAAGGCATCGCAGCCACGGGGATGTACCTCCCCTTTGCCAGCGATCAGAACTGGACGATCGACCTGCCCTATGGCACCCAATTTGCCACGGGTGTCGACGAATGCGTCAAAGCGGTGCGGGAGCAATATTCCCGGGGAGTAACCTGGATCAAAATGTATGGGGACTTTATCACTCCCACTTTTAGCGCTGAAGAAATGAAGGCCATTGTCGGGGAGGCGAAAAAATTGGGTTTGGATGTGGCGGCGCATGCCAATACGAGTGTCGGTATCGGATTGGCCATTGCAGCCGGGGTCCGGTCGATCGAACATGGCAGCCATTTTAATGATTCGCTTATCAGGCTGGCCCTTGCGCACGGAACATTCTGGTGTCCTACCCTATTGACCATCGCACGCCATCCCAGACCCTGGCTCGATAGTATGTACAAATACCTGAACCGGGCTTACAAGGCAAATCTTCCCATCGTTATGGGCACGGATATCGGCAGTTGTCCCTGGGATATCAACGAAACCAAGGAGCTTGAATATTATGTCAAGAAGGCGGGTCTGGCGCCGATGGATGCTATCAAAACGGCCACCCTTAATGCCGCCAGTCTGCTTCGCGTCCAAAACTCCCTGGGCCAGATCCAAAAAGGGTTTATTGCGGACATCATCGCTGTACGCGGGGATCCGCTGGAAGACATTACGCTCCTTCAGCAGGTCGATTTTGTCATGAAGGAGGGTAAGGTGATAAAACGACCAGGATGAGATGGACACATTCGTACTATCTGCATATAACTGTCACCCGTAAGAAATTGGCCGGGATGAACGTGGTGTCACCAGAGGCGCTTTTATTCTGGCGGCTAAACAACGTTTCCAATTCCTGCTGCAAATCCGCCGCCTTACCATTTTTTTCGGCTGCCTCGAATGCATTCATGGTAGGGCCGTAGTAGATTCTGAATCTGTCGACAAGTTCCGAGGAGGTGCAAGAGATTTCAAAGTTAAACGTATCCTTCATAAAGGATATGTCCTCTTTTGCCACGCCGGCGTTAGCAAAGCGTTCTATTACATGGCTCTCCACTCCCCACAACATTGGGCTGACAAAGCCCTCGGGCGGCGTTGGTGTATAGGCGGAGCTGATCTTTAGTATTTGTGCTACCAGGGTGGGGTCGCCCGGTATCCAATTTCCCATTAC
>Ga0302221_10002570_pt1 | contig 11239 bp, 8 predicted proteins | sample II_Palsa_E2_1_FD_193517 | JGI IMG/M metagenome (GOLD analysis project Ga0302221, IMG submission 193517) | Peat permafrost microbial communities from Stordalen Mire near Abisko, Sweden - II_Palsa_E2_1 | ecosystem: Environmental > Terrestrial > Soil > Palsa > Peat permafrost | place: Sweden...
TTAATATAAAAATTAAAACGCCAGGAAAATATTTTATTTCCGTTGTTCAAGCATCAGGAAAACAGTTTACTTTATCAGGGGGGGATGTTGACATGAGCATAAAAAGTATTTTATTAGCAAAAATAAACAAGGATGGTTATGAATATGTAGAATTTCAATCAGAGCAAAGAAGGGATACTTATATTGAGCTAATGAATCTTGAAGTTGGTGAATATATGGCATATGTAAAAATTACATGGCTCGATAAAGAAGCGCATGATTTTATGATATTAACGTATGGTGTTGATGAAACTGAAATTACGCACGTTTACAAAAATAATAAATATTATGCATTGGATTGCAAATCTAATAATCTGAATTTTAATAATAGAGATTTTATTAAAGCTAATTGCGATAAAATTGTAGTTTGTGATACATGTGACGATTTTCTATACGATACTTTAAATGATAAGATTAATAGTATAATAAATGAAAGAATAAACCAAATTACTTGTAAGAACATTGACGTACTCGATTATATTAAAGGAGAAAAAATTCCAGGAAAGTGTCAATTTCGTTACTTAGTACAATTTGGTAGAGCATTATCGGGTCATTCTGCTAATTATGATTTTATTTATTTAGAGAACAATACCGATCTAGAAATAAGATTTGATATTAATGTTGGACCAACGAGTAGGTACAAAATAATTAAAAAAGAAAATTATCCAAATGGCATTGAGCAAAAAAATGGATACAACATTAAACAACAATACGGACAAAATAAAACGATTGTGTCGTGCTATGATAAAAAAATGACTATTATTTTAAAAAAATCAACTGAAATAATATTGTTAAGGGGCAATAAAGAAGATGAAGACGCATTTAATGTAAAGTCTTGGGATAAAAAAGTACAACCTGATGGGGCAAGTACCATCGGCATTGGTGCCAAATATATAGAAAATTTAAAAATACAAGAACGAAACTATGAGCTGAGTTTTAGTTATTATTATTATTATACTTAGAACTAACTTATTATTTATTTTATTTATTTTTTAATGTATTACACGACAACTTATTTTGATAATACGCCTAATATTAAGATACATCATTATTTAGTTTAATTTAAATAATGCGTTTTTAATTAAAACTAATTAATATTGTAATTAATTTTTGATTATATATATATAAATACGATGAGTAATGACGCTAAACAATGTTATGACAATTTAAAAAACATATATATTTACTTAAAACTTACAGAAAATGCATGTAATGATGATATGTATGAATTAATAAATGAAAATGACATTGCACTTTTAAACGAAAAGATTAAAATTATTTTACAAAAATATGACAATATAAATAATAATTTAATTGGAGGAAATGAAAATGAAAATGATATGTTGCTTAATAAATTTTTACCCATAACGTTTTCATTTGAAATGCTATTAAAAAAATTATATCCAAAAGAAAAATGTTCTACAATAAAAACAACATCGAGAATATATAGCTTATTTACAGATCCTCAATTTGGGACAAATGATCACAGTTTAATTGGCAAAGATGAATCTGCTATAAATAAACAGAGTGATATAGATCTTAGAAAGCATGTTAAATTTAAATACGCGGAATGGAAAAGACCATTTGAATTATTTGAAAATAGATATAATTTATTTATTAATACACCACAATCGTCAGACCAAAAAAGTGTATAAAACTGTATAAAATTATTTTAAGTTTTATTAGTATATATTTATTTATAAAATCAAAATGTACACCTTAATTATTAAATATCACTTGAGTTACTTTATTTTCCTATATCATAAAAAAATTAATTAAAGTTACTAAGTCATCTATTTCAATGAAATTTTTAAAAAAAGATATACAAAATTATATTATTAATAAAGATTGACCTACCAGATTATCTTTTTTTAACACTAGTATTAATTTAATCGTTGCCATAAATAATAAATTAACCTATAATCAAAATGAATTATTCGATGAATTAATTTCAATTTCTATAATACACTACTTTTTCACTAAAGAGCATTTGCGCAGAAAAAATAAATTAGTATATTAAACCACATAAAATTTTATTATTAATGTATTACATTAATGAATAAAACTAAAGAAAAAGATAAAAATGGTGACAATAATAATGGGATTAAGGATGATAAAGTTATTAAAAGAACATTTTCCATATTTTTAAAAAAACATTATGAACTTAATAACATTTTTAAATTTATGGGCAATATATCTAAAAATATTTATAATATCACCATTTACATCTACAATATTTATCGGAAATATAAAGAGGACATATTTACCGATATTATTAAGCTTATTAATGATAAAATAATTGATGATGAGGAGAGTTTATATGCAGAAATTCAACTTCAAATTAAATATTTTTATGATTTGTACTCTAATAACAATAGTAACATTAAAATTAATAACGATATTATTTTTAGTGCAATTAAAGAAAAATTGAATGGTAATTATTTGACTCATCTAAATTTTAATGAAATTAAGGAATATTTATTAAAAATAAAGTTAATTTCAAATAATAAATATGAACGTGAGTTTATTATTAATTCCATATTGAGGAGCTTCTATTTAAAAAATTACAATAGAACGTTATATGAAATAAAAAATAAAAAACCAACTAATATTCAGGATGTTTATTTTATTGATCATGTTAAAAATAATGGATGTTTATTTCCTAAAAAAGATAGCATTAAAGAACAATTAAAAAATTGCAATTTTCTTACAGAGGATTTACAAAGTGATCAAAATATAGTAACCAGATTTATATATAGAAACTTAGGAAATAATTATGAAAAATTACCATCTGATGTTATTTGCAATATAATTAAAAAAGTATTTGATAATTTTTCGAGTTATTTTAAACTAAAAGATAAAGGATTAAAAGCGAATATGTGTAAATATTTAAAAAATGGCGATTTATTTTTATTGCCATTTTTTGTTCATAGTTTTAAAATTATAACTGATGTAAATAAAAATAATTTAGTAAGATTGACGGTAGGTAAATATGTAGCAAATAATTATATTGGAATAACTGGGGACAATAATTTAGTATGTTTAAATTTAAATGAATCAACTGAATATAAAAAATACATAAATCCAGATAAGATGTTAATAGCAAATAAAAAGCGAATGTCAAAAGCTAATAATTTTATAATTGACAATAAATATATTGAAAAGAAAAATACAAATATCATTGATTCATATTATGTATATATAAGAATTCCAGAAAAAATAAAGGAAAAGAAAATAAAATTAATAGAAGTAAATCCATTATATGGGGGTAGATATTTTAAAATTAATTTTACGTATGATACAGATTTAAAAAAATATGAGCTTTCAACAGAATTAAAACCAGAGGAATGTATATCAATAGACCTGGGAATGAAAAATTTAATGACAATATATGATCCAAGTAGTATACAAACAATAATAAAGGGTAATTATTTAATATCAACAAATGCGTACTATAACGATAAATTGGACAAATTAAGGAGTAAAATAGATAGAACTAGTAATGTTGAAAATAAAGAAGAACTTAAAAACGCATATTATAAAACTGGAATAAAAAGATCAAATAAAATAAATGATCATATGAATAAGATAGTGAAATATTTATCATATAAATACAAAGATAAAAAGTTAATAATAATAGGATATAATTTAAATTGGAAGGATAGTGTATCATTAGGAAAGAAAACAAACCGAAAGTTTTATAGTATTCCATATAAAAAATTATTAACAAAACTACAAGACAAGATGTTAGGAAAAGTGAGAATAACAGAAGAGTCATATACATCAAAGTGCGATGGATTAGGATTAGAATTAATATGTAAGAAGGAAGAATATGGAGGGAAAAGGATAAAGAGAGGATTATATTCATCAGTGAAAGGATTAATAAATGCAGATTTAAATGGAGCAATAAACATAATGAGGAAAGTAGTAGATCTAAAAGAGATAAAAGGAGAAAAATTATGTAATCCAGTAGTAATAAAAATCCTAACAGGAAATAAAATTATCTCGCGAAGTCTCAAAGAGAAAGAGACCAGCGAGTAAAGGGAGCATAGAGCCCCGCAAAGGTGAGTGTATTTATCTATAGATGTCCCTATATGTCTATATATTTTATACACTTTTATATACTTTTGTATACTAGACGTTATTCAAGGCAATCTCGGCACATGCTACTTTCTTTCAACAATAGCTGCATTAGCTGAAAATCCATCTCGTATTATGCAATTATTTGAAGGGATTAATGATGAATGTCAAATGGCATTTTGTAAAAAATATGGTATTTGGGGAGTTAAATTTTTTATTAATGGTAAATGGACAACTATTGTAATAAGCGATGAATTTCCTTATTATGTAGACAACCATGGAAAATTTCCAATACAACCAATCGGAGCAAAAATAAATGGAGAATTATGGCCTGCGTTGTTAGAGAAAGCATGGGCAAAAATTTATGGCACATATGCGAAAGTGCAATCTGGAGCAACAGAAGAATATATATACGATTTAACCGGGGGCCTACTGATGCATTTTTAATTACGCCATTTTCAATAGATAATATGTGGAATAAATGTGTGTATGCACTTCAAAATAAATATATTATGTTAACTTCAACATTTAATAAAAAATACGAAAATGGTATAGCTCCGACTCATGCCTACACCATATTAACGGCATTTGAAGTAATTTTTAACGGTGAACAAATAAAATTCATTCAACTCAGAAATCCACACGGTTTTTCTCTGTGGAATGGAAAATGGTCGAATAACTACGAAGGTTGGAAAAATAAATATCAATCGTTATTTAATGAAATAAATAAAAGAGTCATAACTATCAAAAGAGAAAATAATTATGGAATACAAATAGCTGGCGGGATGATATTTAAAGCCATTTTATATGTTGCATTTCTACTAAAGACTACATCTTTTTTTGACGATATATCAGATATAAAGATATATTACAATTGAATTTCATTCGAACAATATGCCTATAATTAAAAGCATTCCAATAATTTTTAATAAAGGAAATATTGATGACACACATAAAAAAATAAAAAATTCTATTTTTAATCATTGGACTACTCCCCCAGCCGAACAACGGTATGATGCCGTTTTTATAAATCAACGAACAAGCTATATGGAAAGATTGGAGCCTAAATATCGCATAAAAAAAAGCAAAATTAATAATCGTGGGTCTTCATTTATATATGCCACATGTAGTACCAAAGAAAAACTTATGTGTAGTTTAATTGCAGAACAGGCTATTATTTTGAGCATCTATGTAATGCCGCGATTAATATTTCCTCATTTAATTAAATTATATTTAGGTTGTATTTTACCAGCTAAGGTAGATTTACCACAAAGTATTCAATACTTAACTTTAATTGATTATACTCCGTCGAAGTTTGATTATGGTAGTAGACACAGAGATTTATCTCGTTGTGAAAAACCACCCTTTGCAAATCCAATTATATTACCGCCCAATCTAATAAAGGCTCGTTGTCAATGTAACCGAATTATAATTTTAGGGGACAAGTTAAAAGTATTAAAATTGTGTAGACGAAATCAACAAACAATTATTATACCAAAAAATTCTCAATTAGAACATCTAAAATGTGGGGATAACTTTAATCATTTACTAGAATTTCCAAATAGTCTTAAAATATTGCGCATTGGTTCGAATCACGATAAACCATTAAATTTACCTCCCAATTTAGAAGTTTTTTATTCTGAAAGTTACCATTATAAAGATGTAAAAATGGTATTCCCCAGTAGCTTACGTTATTTATCAATGAATAGGGCATGGAATGACCATATAGATGGGCCTTTACCTGAAAATTTGGAATGCTTTTATCCTCATTATGATTCGACATTTAACATTCCAAAAAAAATACGAATATTGGAGTTTCCAACATATTCTGAATATAATCAAGAGTTTACATTACCCGAAACATTAACTCACTTTGCTCTTCCAAGTAATTATGAAATAGATAGAAAAAGCATAAAATTACCAAACTCATTATTATTTTTAAATACTCCGAGCTATTGGGTTCCAATTCCAGAATTACCTCATCGATTAAAAGTATTAAAAATTGGTTCAAATAGAAATGGCTTCATAAGATATAAAATTGTCAGAAAAACTAAATTAATATTTTTTGGACTCCATAATTATACTTTAGAATTACCTCCGAGCGTTGAATATTTAGTTTTAGGTTTAATTTGTCCTAAATTATGTGATACTAAATATTGTGCCATAGTCAAAAATATATATCAAAAAAATACTAACGATGAATTTAATTATGTTATTGAATCAAATTCAGAAAAAAATAGAAAAATAGATATGAACGCCGTTAATAATGGTAGATATATTGATGATAAAGAATGCACCTATTTATTTTGGATCAGAGAACGACAATTTACTAAAATCGAAGAAGACTATGAAGGGTATAATGCCAATTATCATGATGATAATTATGCCTACGATGATGATAATGACTATAAATATGATAATGAAGATGAGCGTCAAAGTACAAATCCCTTGATAAATTTAGATAAAGATAAATTATATAGAATGGGTTGTAGTACTTATCATGCTACTTATTGGGGACCAACTGATTTTGAACACAATTTATAATTACGACAATTGTTATTTTAACTATTATTGGCTAATAAAATATGTCGACTTATCATAAAGATAAAGATAATGGTGATTTTATTTTTTGTACAATAACAAGATATACATAATATGCTTTAGAACAACAAGGCATATATGCATATTGATATTTAATTTTTATTATTTTATTATTTTATTGAAATTACTTAATCTAATTAATTATTTTTTTATTTAATTAACTATTTATGTATAATATTATTAAAATTATGTTGTAAATCATCCACCAATTAATTATTTACATTAATTCAATTGCTCAATTAAAAATTATGAATAAAAAGTTCACTTAAAAAGCCACATTCTTATTTTGATTATTTCACACAATATATTTGTTTATGTTTGTCAATATATGTGTGTAAAGTTGTAAATATTAATTTGAGATTTTGAAATTAAAATTAATATTTTTTGATAGTAAGAAATGATAGTTTAAATGCTATGATAGTATGCTATTTTGTACGTTTAATGTTAATCTTAAAAAAAGGAAATAAAAATTAAATTCTTTTATTAATTGAGGAAAAACAAAATAATTATTATTTTTATGATATACAATAAATACATATTTGAGGTATATTTGATATATCAATTGGTACTAATGAGTATTATGTCGATCTGTATGAATGGATACTTAAATAAGTCAAAATTGTGATTAAACTATGAAAAGTTTACATAAATGATGTACTAAATACATAAATAAATATGTCAAAAAACAATAAAAATATAATTTTTATATTAAATATTATATTTAAAATAATAAGTGAATAATATTAGCCATTTGGCGAAATTCTTAGCCATTTGGCGAAATTCTTAGCCATTTGGCGAAATTCTTAGCCATTTGGCGAAATTTATTTAAAAATGTAATAAATAATGATATAAAAATATATTAAAATATTATTGTATAATATGAATGAAGAATTTTATTGTGATTTTTGTAACAGACAATTTACCTTAAAAGGAAGCCTTGTTAAACATTATGACAGATGTAATGTAGTTAAATATAAAAAAGTAAACTTAAAAAATAGCGATAAACAAAAGGATATGGATATATTGCAAATGAAATTAGATGAGGCTAATGATTTAATTAAAGAATCGGAGAAAAAAATTAATGAACAACAACAATCAATTGAAATATATAAAATAAAGCTAAGTGATGCACATGCCAGAATTGAAAAAAGAAATGAATTAATCATTAACTATAAAAATGAGATTCGCAATCTAAGCGAGCAAAAAGATGGAGAAAAGGATAAAAGAATAAATGATTTACAAGAACAGCTTAAAAAATTAGAAAAAAATTATGAATTTATTGTAACTGGCGCCCAAAATACTCAACGAGATTTTTATAGTATGATTAAATTAGAAAAAGACGCTCACGTTCAATCTACTAATGAAAATTCTCAAAATACAAGCACTACTAAAAGTAATAACACCGCTAATCGTGCTCATAATAACAATAATAACACAAATGCTAATAATAACACAAATGCTAATAATATTAATAATAATGTAACAATGGTATTAAATAATTATGCTCCATCGGCTATTCAATCAATAGATCAATTAATCGATATAAAGGAAACTCTTAATCAATATATTAATTTATTTGAATTGTGGAGTAAAGAAAAAATATTTCATCGCAAATTGGGCGATATAATTATTAGTAATTATCAAGAAATTGATCCATCTGAACAAAAAGTTTGGTGTACTGATGTTAATCGTTTTGTTTATTATATTAGAACTGTCGAAAATACAGAACATATAGTTGGAAAAAAGAATAAAATAAAGGAAATCTGGGAGAACGATAAAGGAGGAATTAAAGTATCTAAGTATATTATATCTCCGGTGCTAACATGCCTGGATACTCTATTAAGAGCATGGTTATTTAATAATGATAGAAATAAGGACTTTGGAATGCACGTATTGACAAAAATGACTTTAGTTGCTAATATATTAGAATTAATAACAAAAGGAGACTTAAACAAGATGATATTACAATATATATCGAATTACTTTTCAATCACAAAAACAGGTCAAAGTACCCCAGTAAAACCAATAGATAGTATTATATGTATCAAAAAACAAGAACTATTAAGCTCCGAAAGTGAATCCGAAGTTGAATCCGAAATTGAATCGGATAGTGAATCAATTACATCAGAAAAAAGTAATAAAACAAAAAAATACATTAAAAAACAAGAATCATCAAACTCCGAAAATAAATCCGAAACTGAATCTGAAGTTGAATCAGAAAGTGAGTCAACTACATTAGAAAAAAGTAATAAAACAAAAAAATATATTAAAAAACGAAAACTATCAAACTCAGAAAATGAATCAGAAAGTGAGTCAACTACATCAGAAAAAAGTAATAAATCAAAAAAATATATTAAAAAACGACAAATATCGTCAAGTTCAGGAAGCGAATTTGAATCTGATATATCAGAAAAAAGTAAGAAAATAATAATTAAAAAAAAGATTGTGATAAAAAAATAAATTGTAGTAATGAATTAAAGTTCGATAGTTAATCAAATGCCATTATTAAAATGTTGATATTTATTAATAAAAAATGAATATATTACTTAATTTTAAGGAATAATACAAACATCTTGGCTTTAATAATAATATAAAGAAATATAGGATAAATATATTTATGTAAATATATGAATAGCAATTTTTATTTATTTAATAAACAAATTTATGATAATGGTACATTACATAATATGTGGACCTTCGTTGATGAAAATGTACTGTTCGTTAGTAGTGATGATAGTGAGAAAAAAATAAAGGTATTGTATGCTTTTTGGGAATGCATTATTAATAAATTTCAGCGTGGGTATTCTGAATTTCATTCTAGAAATAAATGTACATTTAATGATATAGCTCTTAAGGCCAGTACTATTATGCATAATACTCACACGCATAATACTATATCTGTCGTATGCCAAGGCGATAAACAAAATGAAGTAATTAGACATTCTGATACTGATATAAAAATATCGTACATAAATGGTCAACTAGTTGCTTCTTTCCTTGAAACCGAAAAAATGGACGCCATTTTATTGAATAGATACACCAAAAAAGAAGAAAGCAATAATCTAATAAATAATATAGTAGAAAATCTGTTAATTAATATACCTTCGCTGTTTATTGAAACTAAAAATATTATTATAAATAATTATTTTATTTTTGAAAAAGATATTAGTACCATGCAAAAGTTAGCAAATTTTGGTTTTAAAAAATACACTAATACTGAAAATACTACTGTAAATAAATTTGAACTTACTTCGTGTAAAAATGAAGATGGTAGTTGGAAAAATGTAAGTTGCGTTGCAAATATTACTGTCAATGGCGTTACAGCTGAATATGAAGGAGAATTAGAATTTAAAGATTTTCCTGATTTGAATGATTTGTCGTTAAATAGTTATGAAGAATTATTTTATTTTAGAATTGCAGCAAATCAGTCAATATATACCACAGTAGGACAATTATTATGTGATATTGATAATCGAGGAAGGTGCCTCGTTATTCCGGTCCATAAAAAATAAAAATAAAAATTGATAATAATAATAATAATGGAATTATGGAAATAATGTACAAATGAAAAATGCAGTAATGCTTAAAGACAATAAATTGCTTATTGATTATTTAAAATTACTGAAAAATGACATGAATCAAAATAGTGCTAAATATAATTTAAGTGGTAAAGTAATATCATCAAAAAAATACCTTGGTTATCCAAAAATTTCTTTTTACCATAATTTCAATAAAAAAATAACTAATAGGTTAATAATTGTTAATAAGTACAAATTTTTTTTGAGCATAGAGTTTACATTTCCTGCAAAAGAATACAGTTTATCATCACCATTAATAGATTTTTTAGGTTATCAAATTAATAATTTAACGTTGCGTATTAGTTGCACTGACACAATAAATGTATTATTCACTATCATTAAACTATTAAAAAATCAAAATATCAAAAAATTAACACTAAGCTTATATTTTCCTAATTTTTTAACTTCTCCATATTTTAGTGACTTAGCACTTAGTGACTTAGCACAACGATGTTACAAAATTGCAATAAATTTAAGGACGTGTCTTAACAAATATTCATTCGATAAAGAGGCATTAATATTTTATTCATCTGTCATAACGAACGTTGCATTTAAGGACGCATTGTGGAAAGGATCTAATTATAATAAATATCAATCAGTAACTGTCAATAAAACTTGTGGAATTCATCATCGAAATAACAAAATCATTAGCAGAGTAAAAACTGACACATTAAAGTAGTTAAAATAAACAAATGGTTAAAATTAGCATAAATAGCATAATAAAAAAAATTGAAATTTGCTATTCACTGCATAGTCCATTAAATAATCGATATTAAATAAAAGCTAATACATATATCTTAATTAACACAGAATGAATTTTGCCGCAAAAGCCCTTAATTTTGATGATGCCTCATCAAATATTTCGTTAAATGCTCCAATCACTATTAATGTCGATGGGTTTGTCCAGTTATTAAATGATGAGAATTTTAATGTAATAATTG
>Ga0302221_10002573_pt1 | contig 11235 bp, 5 predicted proteins | sample II_Palsa_E2_1_FD_193517 | JGI IMG/M metagenome (GOLD analysis project Ga0302221, IMG submission 193517) | Peat permafrost microbial communities from Stordalen Mire near Abisko, Sweden - II_Palsa_E2_1 | ecosystem: Environmental > Terrestrial > Soil > Palsa > Peat permafrost | place: Sweden...
TTAAAAATCTGGATTTCTTTATAAAAAGAGAAAGGTAGTTTTTAAGTAAAGTTATCTAGCTATATAATTCGGCGCTACTTAGGATTTAGCTATATATTAAAATAAGCTATCTATTTTAGGCTTAAGATTATATTATAAGTCTTTAAGTCGAGGATTAAAAAAGGCACCTCTTTTTAGCGATAGCTATTAATTATAAGGTTTAAGACAAGCAAGTAAGTAATCACTTTACTAGTCTTTTTGTCGAATCCTTTAGCTTAGATTATACAATTTAGGGGTTAAGCTTTAATATTTAAGAAGTTAGCTAGCTAAATAGCAAAAGTAGTATTAATAAATGCAAAACTATTTGCTCTTGTATTAAGTAATAAAAGTATAATAATATTATATTTATTTTTTAATAAAGTATAAGTAATAGTAAAATGTTAGCCCCTTCTTAATCGACTCAAGTCAATTTTTAAGCAATTAATAATATACTTTAAGCAAGAATCTTAGCTTAAGGTTCCTCTTTTCCCGATTCTTTAATCTCTTTTTGAGAATTGTATAGTTGTTCCTCCTCGATTTTATGCAAATTAGTCTTCTTAGGCTTAAGGCAATCCGGGGAGAAGTGTCTTAGCTTGTTGCAATTATAGCACTTATTTGTAAGTTCGGCTATATAATAGGGTTTTGTCGAATAGCGATTTATACAAGGGGTAAAGTCCTTATAAAATATACTTAAAGAGGGGGTTATACGGGAGAGGGTGGCTATTAAACCGAAGGTTAAGCTAGAGGTTAAACTAGAACTAGAACCGGATCCGAATTTAGAAGATATAAGAGGCCTAGTAATCTATAAGGGCTATAAAACCTAGTGTTCCTTAAACCTTCGCTAGTAGTCTTTATAGGCTATAATGCGTCGGAGTTCTAAATTTAAGGAAGAGACATTAGCCGCCAATTCGGTATAAGAACAAAGCTTAAGCAAATTAGGAGCTATACCCTATTAAAGGGCTAGCGTGATCCGATTATACAAGTCTATTTTTAAGCTAGCTTAAAGGACTTTAGCCTCTCTTGCTAAATGCAAGAATGTAGTTTAAAATTCGGCGAAGGTTTAATCTTATCTTATAACTAGAGTATTATAGTTATGCTTAGCGTCTTATATACGGTTCGGATTTGTATATATTAAGGCTAAGTGGGCTAGTATCTCCTCGGCCAATCTGAATTATATAGTAGAATTTTCATTGAACTAGGGCTATAAGTGCTTTTAAGCGTCCTTTAAGGTTTGTTTAAAGACGTGTAGCATATAGTCCTCCTTTATAGGAAAATAGTCAGCATTTTTATAAAGCTTTCCACAAATTAGGATCCTTTAGCTAATAAAGGTAAAGTTAACACTATCCGAAAGTTCCTTAGAATTAGAGATCTTCTTAGATAGCTTGCCTTTACCGGATTTGCTCGGGGACTCTAAGTTATCGCGTTTTGTAGTAGTATCCTATACGAAAGGGGTAGATTCCGGCTGGGAGCTTAGGTGTAAGCTCGAGCTAGGCTGAGAGTTTCCTAATGCAGTAATCCTTTATAGGATTTGTAGGAGTATAGTTTTAGTGTGCGCTTGGCTATAAGCTAGTTCTTGAACTTGGGATTATATAAAATTAGATAGTTCCGGAGTGTCGTCTTATTTAGAGGTTTTTAGCTAGCGTTTAAGGTCTTAGACAGCTAGAAATTGAAGTAATTCCTGCTATATAGCAAGAGGGTTAAAGGCCGCGGCCTTTCTTTTAGTAGCTCTTGTCGCTATTATATTATACGACTAGCAATAGCTTTGTTTTTTCCGGTATAGATAGTAACGTGTTTAGGTGAAGTGTATAAGGAGTAACTATATTCCTTGGGTATCCGGGTTTGTATTGTACGAAAAATGACAAATCTTCCTAATTCCTTTTAAAGAGCTTTATAGCTAAGAAATCAAGGCGTTTCTTCTATAGCTTATCAAAAGACTATAAGCGTGAGGGATATTATAAGAGGCTTTCCTAGGCGGAGTAAAAGAGCTTTAGATAATGTGACAAGCTTACAAGGTATGCCAAGATACACTTTACTAAAAGAAGAGGTCTTTACCTAAACTTGTACAATTGGGCTATTTGCGAAGATCTAAAGCTAAGGAAAGAAGAAGAGGGTAAAGGAGGGAAAGGTGAGCTATATATACAATAAGTAGTTAGGTGACATAGCGTGGCCTTAGCCCAGGGCCTATACAGGACCTGTATAGTACCTATAGCGTAGGTGGCGGCCAGAGCCGTCACAAATTTGCGCAATAGTATATTTAAACTTATATTTGACTTGTTATCTATAGCATTTTCCAAGCTTTGCAAACCCTTATTCTCTATGTCTTTAATAGTTTTAACTTCGAAATAGAGAAGCTTATTAATCTATTTTTTATATTTTAGATGTTAATATATAGTTTTTAATAAGTAAATACTTTTAATATTAGTATAATTTAAGTAAGATCCTCTTATAACTTTATTTCTAATAATTATTAGTTTGCTATTTGAATCTAAAAAAGGTTATCTTTTATTTTAACAAATAGTGACAAATTTGCCTTTTAATCCTTATATTGCAATATATTTAAAGGCATTAGTATAAGTTACTAATTGCAAATATATTACTATTACACCAATTCTTGCAGTAGCATTATTAAAATAGCAATTTGCGCCCTTCTTAATTAGCTCCTTATTATATTTGCTTTAAGTTTTCTTTTTAAATATTAATTTTTAATTAATATTTTTAAGATTTAAATTATAAACTTGCTTAAAGGTTTTTATTTATTGCAAATTTATGCGCTTCTTCTTTTTATTTCTAGTTTAAGGAATTAAAAGTTTGCATTTAAGCTCTTTGCGCATAGCCTTTTGCTTTTTATTTTTTGCTATAATCTTTAATGCTAAGGGTAATAACTATTTATATTAAAGCTTTAAACCTTTGAAAGTATTAAAGATAAACTTATTAAAGCTTATATAAATATAGATATAAATGTGAAAGTAAACTTGCTTATAAAGAAGCAAGCTAGTAATTACAAATATATTATTTTAATTATAAAATGCAAAGATATTTAAAAGAAAGATATAAATGCAAAAGCAATTGTAAATATAATTGCAAATATGTTATAGCACTATTATAGTGTTATTAAAATTAATAAAACTAATAATGTTAATAAGGTTAAAGCTTAAGAGGTTTAGCAAAGGAAGCAAAAGAAGTAATTTGTGTAATAAGACTAATATAGCGCTAAAATAATATATGCAAATAGCATGAGAAGGACTAGAAAAACTATAATTATAAGGAATATAATTTATAACTAATTATATATATTTAAGAAGGCTTCTTCGGGCGTCCTTTATTGTATTTAGGAAAAGAACTCTTGCTTAAAGTCTTTTGCTTTTGTAAGACCTATTTTGCCTCGAAATTCACAATTGCTTCCTTTGCATTTTATAGCTTTGCTGCAAAAAACTATTAATCTTCTTTAAATTTATATCTTTTTTATTAAATAAGATATTTGACAAGTCCTTTTAATATAATCTTCTTGTTTATAATCTTTTTAATCTCTTAAGACTTCTTATATTCTGTGTCTCCTTTAATATAAACCTAGTTTAAATAGTCAAGTTTAAGTTAGTTATATAAGTCCTTGGTTTTAAATACTAACTTAAAGTGTATAATAAAAAAATATTATAAACTTTTTAATGCTTTAAAATCTTTAATTAATATGCAAGCTTGCTATATTATTAAATAATCCAAAAAGGCTTTATATGTTGTTTTAATAGCTTCTTACTCTTTATAGCTAGTGGCTTATATCCCTTATAAAGTCAAATATAAACTTTGTTGCCAACTTCAAGAAATAAAAGCTTCTTTGACTTGTTATATTAGTACTTTGCTAATATTATTCTTATAGCAATAGTGTTAAAAACTTAGATTTTATAGTTTAAGATTTCTATAATCTTTTTAGTAGTCTTTGCGCTTAACAAATCTATAATATTATTAACTATAAATTTATATAAAGCTTTATTTGGTGCCTTTTTAATTGCTAAAGAAAGGGTATTATTTAGTGCAAATTGCATAAATAGGAGATATTGCAGCTAGTTTTTCTTGTCTTTTAAGTAAAAGAAGTAAAAATAGAATATAATTTCTACTTTCTAATTTATACTTTCCAATTAGTTATCTATTTAAGAGTAATATACTATAAAATATAATAACTTAGTTTCTAGTTTTTAAAAGATTCTTGTTTAAAGTTTTAATAAGAACTTTAAGTTGTAGTTAAAAATAATTGCCTTTAAAACACTTTAGTCTAATTTTAAGAGTTTTTAAATAAGAACTTTAGCCTAATCTCTTATAGTTTAAGTAGTTTTCTTTAAAATTAAATAGTGCTTTTTGTTTACTTTCTTTGTAACTAATAGTATATAGTTGAATTCTTTATAAGAGCTTAGCAATGCAAGAATAAAATTTAATATAATTATATAAAATAGTGCTAAGGGTTCTTTAATTAGTTATATTAGTTTGTATAAATAGTGTTGTTTTGTTTGGAAAACTATATATTAAAGATAGTGTTTAATTTAGTTGGTGATATGCTTAGTTAAATTTTATATAAAAAAGCTATTATTAACTATTTGTATAATTTTTGCCTTGCTTAAATGTAAGTTTCTTTTATATATTATATTTAAAACCTCTTTAACGCAATTTAGTAAGACACAAAGTCGTCTAAGAAGCCTATTTTGCATATACTAGTAAATTAAACTATTAATGGATTCGAATAGTAAAATTGCTCTATTCTCCTTTAAAGCATTATTTTCTATAATTTGTTTTTAAATATATTTCTATTTTAAGTCCAATTTATATCCTTAAATAAATTTCTCTTTAAAATTAAGCGCAATTTTAATAAAAGTAGATATAAAAGCATAATGTTTATTAAACTTGTTATATACTTTATTGCGTGCTATTTTATTTATAAAAGCATTGCAAGCAAAAAGCGTATTAAGTTTTCCTTCTTTAATTAAAGATATCTTTATTATGCTATTTATAGCTTCCGGTTTAGGGTTATTAATTATAAGTAACTTAAATAAGGCATTTAGCACAAAGTTTGCTTTACTTAGCTTGTGTCAAATAAGTAATAAGAATCTAAAGAGGTATTCTTTAGCGCAAATTAAATATAAATTTAGCTTATTTATAAATATTATAATTGTCAAGTTCGACTTCTTTAAAATGCTTACAAGTAATATGTAATTTGTGAAAATTATAATAAGTAATACTTTATTTGATTTAATTAGATATTAAAGCTTTTGTACAACTTATATTAAGCTAGCCATTTCTAGTTTAGTCGGCTAATAGCCAGTTTTAGCATCTTTTAGCGCTTTAAACAAGAATATAATTAGTTTTACTTTTATCTTTAGTAAATATAATAACTTATTAATAGAATCTTATAATAAATCTCTTTTAATATAATATATTATAGCATTAATGCTTCTCTTTTTAGATGCATTTATATTGTAAAAGAGAAAACGTTTTAAGTTCTTATAAATAAGTATTATATCTGCAATTAAAGCTTTTTAGAGTGCTGCAAAAGATATATGCTTAAACTTGTTAAGTATACAAAAGCTTATTTAGCCGCAAAAGTCTTTTACAAGTTTCCTTTTACTAAAGCCCTCTTAAAAAGCTTAGTTTTGCAATCTTGTAGCAATTGTAAAATATAAGAGTAAAAGGGAACTTTGTCTTTTAATTATCTAGCTATGCTTAAGTATATTTCTAAATCCTTTACAATTTGTAAAAATAACAAATTCTTAATTGTAGCTAGCTTTTACTTTATAATTAATAATTTAAAAGAATTTACCTAGTATCTTAAAATTGTAATAAATAAGTAACTGATAAAACATTTCTTTCTTTTAATTGCAATATTATATTTAATTAAGCAAGCAAACATTTAGTGTAAATAAGTTATATAAACCTTGAATATATAGCTTGCAATTATAATATTATTAATATATGCCTTTAAGAATTGCAAGTTATCAAGAATAATGTCTATTTAGCATTAAATATATGCTAGTATATTTTGGAAATTTATTAGTATATACTAAAAAGTATATTATCCTTTGTAAAAAACTACTATCAAATACTTTTAGCTCTTTAAGTGGGTATGCTATTAGTAAAAGAAACTTGTAGCATTGACAATTGTAATATATTTGCATCTTATAATCTTTTATAAAATATTCTCTTATAATAGTATCAAGTATACATTTAAAATTATTATATTATTTAGTTTTTGCACATTAATAATTACTTGGCTAACTAGCTCCTCTTAGCCTAAAATATATTTATATATAACAAAGATAAGGTATAAGAATAAAGTTAATTATATTGTATAATATAGACAATTTTATGCTTTTAAACTACTAAAAGTTTTATTAATAACCTTTTAATCCTGCAAATTAACTTTATAAACTTTTGCCTTTCCGGAGATCTTGTTAACCTAATTTAGTTAAAGGTTAATCTTTATCTATTTATCTCTTAAGAGGTAAACAAAACTTTTGTCTTTAAATAAAGTATTTAAGAACTTATTTAAAAGGTTTACAAAAGCTTAAGCAATAAAAGGATCTTTATAAATAGTAGCGCTAGTATAATATTTGGCTTTTAAAGGCATATTAGGATCTTTATTATTATATTTTGCAAAAATTTGCAAGGATATAATCTTTAATACTTGCATAGCTAACTTAATAACATTTGTATTTAAGACTAAGAATCTGTTATTATAGTTAATATTTATAAGGTTTTTAAAGTAAAAGTTTTATAGTAAAAGAACTAGTTTATTTGAGTTATTCTTAGCTAAAATTGTCTTTATATCCTTATTTGCTAGCTATATAAACAAGGTAACTAGCGTGTTATCTGGCTTAAATAGCAAATCCTTATCTTTAGCTATTGCTATATAATAAATTAAAATTGCTATAAATGCAAATAGCAAGATAATAATTCTTGCTATAATGCAAATTAGTAACTTTGCAATTCTTTTCTTTGGTGTAGCTTTAAGCTTAATATCAATTTTGCAACTTTTAATATAGCTTGTCTTTTTAGAGATTATAATATCTATCTTCTTAAAAACTAAAATATTTGTGCTAATAAAGAGCTTTACTGCAAAGTCATTTGTCAAATGCGCTTTATAAGAGATTTTTGCAAGAGCTTGTTTCCCGGATTTAGGATTTATACTAAAAAAGTATATTATTAAAATAATATATTCTTAAAAGTAGACTTTTCTTGTTCTAATTCAGCGTATAAGCAAGGGTTTTATTATTATATAAATTAGGAGCTTGGGCTTATTGGCTTATAGCTATTTTCAATTGATAAATGTAACTAAATAACTAGTATTTATGCAAACTTTATAAGAGGCATTATTAGGCGCAAACTTTATTTTAGCTATAATATAATACTAGTTGTAAAAACTATAACTTGTCTTAGTATCTAGCTTTGCATTTACTAATAACTTAACAATTAAGAGAGCATAAAACGCTAAGACAATAACATATATTTCTTAGGTAATATAAGGTTTTAATTCTTGCTTTAAATCTAATTTTATAATTAATTAAAGATCCTTTTTTAACGCTTGTCTGCAATTGTCTTTGCAAATATATTTATAAAGCTAGTTATTGCTAAGGAAAGTCTCCTTATAGCATTTGCATATAATGTCTATCTTAGTAGTTTCCTAATTACTTAAAGCAAAGTTTATTGCACTAAAGTTATTAATAAGCTTGTCCTTAAAGTATTCTTTATTATAATTGTATATATCCTCTTACTTATAATCTTCTTTGCTAAAATGCGCAAGTAGCTCTTCTAATTTGCTATAAAATAAGTTACTACTTTCTTGCTTTTAAGGCTCTTTTATCGAATTTTTACTAAAGTATATATATTGCTAGTGCAAGAAATAACATTAATTCCAGTTTTAATTCTTAAAAGAGCTTTGTTAATTCTGCAAAACAAAGCCATTTTTGCTAGTAATTTGCAATTGCTAGCGCAAAGGAGGCAAATTCTTTGCAAGTTATTAACTTGTGCTTTACAGGCAGTTAATATTATTTTAAGGCACTAATAATCTTCTATTTCCTTTGCAAAATTCCCTATAACCACTATTAGAGTTACTACAATTGCAAAAACTTTAGTTTAATAGTTAAAACGCGATTAAGACTAGTTTCGGAATTAATTTTAGAAAGAATTCTAAAACTAATTTGTAAACTAATAAGAGTTTTAGGGCTAAAATTGATTTATAAACTAATATAAATAAGGGCTATAATGCAAAGAGCTATATCTAGCTTCTTGCTTGCCTTTAATAAAATGCTAAGAATTTGCATTTGCTTGTTTTACTATATTCTCGAATAAAGTAGCCCTTAAATCTACTTCTTTAAGCTACTTCCTCTTAGATATATCTAAAGTAAGTATAAGATAATGCGCTTATACAAAAACCTTTAAAGTATTATATACTACTATTAGCTAAAAAAAGTCTAAATTCATCTTAGCTACTTGTGTATAGCAAAATATAATTTATGCAAAATTGCATATGCTTTTACTATATTATAAATTAAAAATGCTAAACTTTATATTTTTAATGTTTTTTATAGCACTACTAGCTAATTCCTTAAACCTCTTAATTAGGGCATTAAAGAGGCTATCTAAGGATATATTTGTTAATAGTTTGCATTTTAAGTCGGAAAGCTTATATGTATACTAAGCAATTGCTTTGCCTTATAGCTATATAGTCTAGTTATCTTGTATAGCCTTGTCTCCCTTTTTTCTTGCTAATTTGCAAAGCTAATTTGTGAAGGCATAAATGTTAGTATATATAGTAAGTTTTTTAATGCTTGTAATTTTTAAACTCATAACTTTTGCATCTTATAAGTTAAGATCAAAAATGCCGACTTCCTTTGTTTAGAGGCTATAAAGCTAGCTTTAAGCAGCAGCAATAAGCTAGTTCTAGTTCTAGTTCTAGTTCTATTGCATTTGGAAGAGGATATTTGCATTTGCGATATAGTCTTGTTAATTTATTATAAGGTGTGCATTTGCGTTTAGATCTTTATTGTTTTAGTTTTAGCTTTAGCTTAAGCTACTTCTTTAGCTATTGCTACTTATTCTAGTAATGCTTGGGGTAAATGCTAATAAACTACTAGCACAAGATTAAGATTTAAGTTAGAAACTGGAGCTTTTAAGTTTTAATAGCATAAGATTAATATTTGCTAATCTCTCAAATTTGCGAAGTGCAGCTTTAAAAGTTGCCCTAATATATATTCACATCTCCGGAAAGAGCTCTTGCTAAGCAAGGGTTGCACTTTCTAATCGGGTGCTCCTTTGCTATAAAGCTAAAAATAGCAGTTAATCGAGTTTTCTGCAAAGACGCTTGATATAAGTAAGGGTTGTCGGCGAAATATAGTTAGCATACTTGTGTCCTATTTTGTAAAATGCCTTCAATTGCGCAGTAAGGTTTATAGTGTTTTCTAACATCTAAGGACTATAGCATATAAATTAGGTTATTAAAGAAAGAAAATTTTCGACAAAATCAAGTAGTTTTTCGATGTTCTCGATAGAATTGTCGCATAAGTTGATGGATTTAGTATGCAAAGTAATAAAATTAATAATATGGCATTATAAAGGTAAATTGTAGTAAAGCTTGCAATTAACTCGGCTATTGCAAGGTTCTAACCGGGTGCGCCGGTGAAAAGCAATCGAAAACTAGTGTTTACAGATTGTAAACTAGTGCTTATAGCTAGTTGCTGTTGTCTTAAAGAATTCTAGGGTTAAATAACTAGTTTTGAGGTCATTGCTACTATAATGCTACGCATTTATAGTAATGTAAGTCAGAGATGTAAAGTTATTATTCTCTAAAGCTATAATCGTAAACTATGTAGCAAGCTTAAGCGAAGTGATAAGTTATGCGTCATCTCATCTCGTAGCACTTGCCCTCTCCCTCTTATAATATTATATTGCAATATATATAGACAATTACTTTACATCTATGCCCTTATTTGCAAAGCTATAAGCTTGTGAATTTAGCGTAATGGGTATAACACAACTATATAAAGAATTACCCTTTAAGTTTAAAGTTTTAAAGGCCAAATTTGCTACAAAGCTTAAGTGGAATACCCTTCTTGCAAAAGTGGTTAATAGTATACTTTGCTTAGCTTAGCAAGATAATAATATTATCTTAGCTTTAAGTAATATTTATATAGTTTAAAATGCAAACAACTTCCGGGAAAAGGTTAAAAAGCAGCTTGCAAAAACATTAACTAATAAGAGGATTATATAACAAGTTTTTAATAATGCGCCAATAAAAGAGCTTTCTATTCCTTGTTTTATTAACGACTATAACTATTATATAAGAGGCATCAACTTGGCAAATCAATTTAAGGAGTTATATAAGACTTATTAAGTTACTTTAAAGAATTAATAGCCCCTCTTTTACTAGTTAATTGATATATTCTATATAAATGCATATAAATTATATCAATTAACTATAAAATGGAAACCCTTTACACATGTTACGGTCCTGCGCTAGCACGTGTAGCGCTATTCCCGATTAGGCTAGGGTTAGCGAACCTAGGATATTTAGGCATGCGATAGCTTCATGTTTCTTCCTTCCTTAGCTTGGTATAGTCGTAATTGAGACCCTTCTACTTTTGCCTTCCTTTCCAGGCCCTGAAGCTGGCGCTCGTGACAACACACTTGCAATTTAGGATATAGCTTTGTAGCAAGCTTTTTGCTTATTCTAGTAAAGGAAAGCTAAAGAGCTTACAAATTAGACTTAATAAGAAAAGAGTATTTTGTCTTGAATTATAGCATTTATATTACTAGGACAAGCGTCGTTTGAGGAGGAATTGTGTATATTATATATATAAATTAAAGTGTAAGAAGGCTTTGGGTAAAAAGGTAAAGACTATAATAAAAAGGTTAGTAGGAGGGTATACATTTTGTGATGTGCCACTTTGCTTAAATGAGGACTACTAGACGCGTTTTCATTCGAATAATGTAGATTACTAATAAATTTATATGCAAATGTATATAATATTTATGCTAGATGTCTATGCGCAACCCCCCTTGCTTAGCGTGGTCGATGGCTGCCGCACAAAGGGATAAATGGATGGATCCGAGTAGACCTACCTCTAGGTACCATCTAGAGGTGATTTTACTAGGTGGATTATCCTCTATTAAAAATCTAAGCGGATCTAAGGGATTATGATATTTTTTGCTTATTTTAGAGTAAGGTTTAAAGGTAAAGTA
>Ga0302221_10002574_pt1 | contig 11233 bp, 4 predicted proteins | sample II_Palsa_E2_1_FD_193517 | JGI IMG/M metagenome (GOLD analysis project Ga0302221, IMG submission 193517) | Peat permafrost microbial communities from Stordalen Mire near Abisko, Sweden - II_Palsa_E2_1 | ecosystem: Environmental > Terrestrial > Soil > Palsa > Peat permafrost | place: Sweden...
GCCGGCGCCCAGTTGCTGCTCTCGCTGGTCAGCAGGCCGGAGCTGGCGTCATAGGTATATGTGGTCGTGGCGCCGCTCAGGTCGATGTGCGACTGCACTCGACCAAAATAGTCATACGCCCACGACTCCTGATCACCATCGGCCGTGGTCTCGCCGGTCTGGTTGCCGTTGACGTCGTAAGTGAAGGTTTCGGCCCAACCACTGGCATGCTGGACTGGGGTCTGGCTGCTCAGCACGCGATGCTGGCTGTCGTAGCTGTAGTACGAGGTATTGCCCAGCGCATCGGTCACCTGGAGGCGGTCGCCGTTGCTGTTAGGACGTAGGTTTCCTGCGCCTGCTGGGTGCGCCCGTTACCCGCGCTGTTGAGCAGGAAGTCACCCTGCGCCGTCACCTGGTTGAGGCTGTTGTAGCTGGTATAGGTGATATGGGTGAGCGGCCCGCTCAGCGTATTGGCCGGTGGCGTCTCCTGCGCCACGGCGCGGCCCAGCGCATCGTAAGCGGTAGTGGTATTGGCACCGGTCGCATCCTGCGCGATGGTGAGGTTGCCGGCCGCATCGTAGGTATTCAGCGAGGTATTGCCGTCCTCATCGGTGACCCCGATCAACTGGCCCTGGACGTTGTAGTACCAGCTCTTGGTCGGCGTCTGAAAAGTACGCACGCCCGTCGCGGACACCACCAGCACGTTCGGCTCGATCTCACGGATCAACTGGTTCTGGCTGTCGTACTGGTATTGCGTGACATTGCCGGCCGCATCCGTGCTGGACAGCACGTTGCCCCAGCGGTCGTAGGTGAAGGTGCTCGGACTGCTCTCACCGGCTATCGCGTTGGCGACCGGGACCACCCGGGCGATGGCGTGTCCCGCCAGATCCAGCGTATTGCCCGTCCATATCCCATTACCGCCGCCCGTGGCGGTGGACAGATCCACCACCTGACTACCGGCCAGATCGTAGATATAGCTGTGGATGGCCCCGGTCTTGCTATCCGGTGCCGTGGTCAGCAGCCCCACATTGTTATACGTGTAGGTCGCCTCATACCCGTTGTTGTCGCCTTTGGCCACCACTTCGCCGAACGCGTTGTACTTCACCTGCGTGTAGCTGTCGTAACCGCTCTGGCCGCTGCGCTGCACGGCAGTAGTCAGCTGCTGGTTGTCGGCGTCGTAGGTGTAGGTGCTGGTGACCGTGCTTACGGCACCCACCGTGGTCGTCCCGCCCGTCGTGATGTTGCCGGTCAATGTGCTGACCTGAGTGAGCACATTGCCGTTGTTGTCGTAGGTGTAGGTGGTGACGTTGCCATTGGCATCGACCGACGTCACCTGCTGCCCTAAGGCGTTGTACGTCGACACGGTCTGTTCCGACAGACCACCGGCACTGACCGTGCTGCTCAGCGTGTGACCCAGCGCATCGTAAACATAGGTCGTGACCGGACTGACCGCGGTATACAACGCGGCCGTGGTGAGGTCGTCGCCCGGGTTCGATTGCAGGATCGATTGCCAGTTGCTCACCAGCGCCAGACGCGCCGGTGCGGTCACGCTGATCACCCGACCGGCGCCGTCGTAGGCCGTGGTCGTGGTCATGCCGTTGACGGTGAGGCTCGTGACGTGATTTTCGCCGTCATAGGTGAGCGTGGTGACGCTGCTGCCGGCGGCGATACCGGTCGTGCCGTTGACGTCACTGTAGATGCCGCTGTCGGTCTCGCTGGTCTTGCGGCCGATCGCGTCGTAGCCGTAGCTGCTGGTGCGATCGGTCGCACTGGCGGCCGGTGCCGCTGGTGGCGTGGTGGTGGTCAGACCGCTGGCGGCGATCGCCGTGGCGTACTGGGTGGTGCTGAGCACATCGCCCAGCCCGTCATAGGTCGTGGTCGTGACGTAGCCTTGCGGGCTGGTGTAGGCACCGGTCGGTGTCACCGTCATCACGACACGATTGAGCGCATCGTAGTAGGTATACGTGGTCGCCCAGATCGCTGGCGTGGCATTGGCATCGCCGGTGGCATTGGCGCCCTGGACCAGGGTCGAGGTGCTGGTGACGTTGCCATAGCTATCGTAGGTATAAGTGGTCGTGGGCGACCCACTCATCGCGGTGGCCGTCTTGGGCCCCATCGCCAGGTCATACCCGACCGCCGACTGCACCACCTGCGTCTTCTGGTTGAGCGCGTTGTAGGTGGTAGTGATGGTGCGATCGCTGCCCGAGGTCACCAGACCCTGCTGTACCTGTGCCAGGGTCAGCGGTTGACCTGCTGTCCAGCCGGTGATCGCCGCGGTATTCAGCGGGGTGGCGTAACGCGTCACCAACGTGACATTGCCGAAGCTGTCGCGCTGGGTCAGAGTGACGTAGCCATCGGCATCCACGCTATAGGCTTCCCAACCCATACTGACGTAGGTCTTGTACTGGTAATTACCGTTGGCATCCTGGTCCACCACCGCCTGACCCAGCGCGTTGTAAGTGACATGCGTGCTAACGCCGCCCGGGTAGGTCGTCTGGATCTGATGGTTGGCGGCGTCGTAGGCGTAGGTGGTCGTGCTCAGCGTGGTGATCGCACTGGCGCTGGGCCCGGAGCCCTGACTGATCGACGTGACATTGCCCACGCTGTCGTAGCCGTACGAGGTGTACAGATACGCCACACCTTGCTGGAACGCCCCGGTACCCGCCGCCCAGCTGCCCACCGTGACCGACGGCGATTGCACCACGGTCTTGCGTCCAGCGGTGTCGTAGGTGGTGACGGTGACGGCACCGTCGCGATTGGCCGCCGTGAGCTGCAGACCGGTGGCATCGTAGGTGTAGGTGGCGTTGACGCCCAGCGCATCGCCGGTGGTGAGTACCCGGCCGGCATCATCATAGGTCGTGGTACTGGCGCGCGCGCCGGTGGTGCCGGCGGTCGTGACCGCGGCTCCGACCGTCGCGACGGTCAGCGTGCCCGGTACGGTGATCGCATTGACGTAGGCCAGCTGCGCGGTAACGCGGCCATCCTTGTCGACTTGCGTCTCGGTCACGTGGTTCGTGGTGTCGATGCTGTAGCGCAGACGCCCGGCGTTGTCGTACACCGAACGGGAGATATGACTGGACGCGCTGGCGAGAGTCTGGCTCAGACTGCTGGTGCTGACCTGCGAGACCAACGATTGACTGCTGCTTAGCGGTACCGTCGTGCCATAGGCCAGCGTGGCGATCACACGGCCTGCCGCATCGTAACGCTGCTCAGCGACGATCCCGACCAACTGACCGTTGACGGTATTGGTCTGCACGGTAAAGCGCGCATGACCATCGGCGTCATACGTCGTGAGCGTGGTCTCGTCACTGGGCGAGCTCGTCACCAGCGCGGCAATCGCGGCCACAGTAGGTGATGTGCCCGCAGGTGCAGAACTTAAAGTGTTGGCGTAGTGGGTCGTCGCTACAACGCGACCGGCACTGTCGTACGTTTGCTGCGTGACATGAAGGCCGACACCGTCGATGGCATAAACCACCTGCCCCTCGGCGTTGTACGCCAGCTGGTGGAAGCTGTCGTTATTCGTCGGTAGTGCAAGCGACGTGAGCTGGGCAACGGTCGGGGTAGAGCCCAATGCGCTGAGCTGACTCACCGTCAATGACGTCACGTAACCACGCGTCTGGGTGACGCGACCGTCGGCGTCATACCACGTCTGCGTGATCGCTCCCGTCGGATCGACGCTGAAGACCCGCTCATTGGCGGCGTCATACACGTTACGCGTGACATGGCCGTTGGCGTCGGTGACGCGGGTCAGGTTGCTGTTGGCGTCGTAGGCATAACTCGTCGTCAAATGCAGACCATTCGGATCGACGATCTGCTGGCTCAGGCGTTCGAGGTTGTCGTAGACGTATTGCGTGGTGCGCGCCGCGCTGGTGCCGGCACCCACCGTGACGGTCAGTGTCTTGCCGGCCCCGTCATAGGTCGAGGTGGTGGTGAGGTTGAGCTTGCCGGTGCCCGCATCCTGCACCTGGGTCAGCGTGTTGCCGTCCGCGTCATAGGTATAGGTGGTCACCACACCGGTCGGATCGGTCACGCTCAGCGCACGACCTTCGCCGTCATAGCGGTACGTGGTGGTGAGGGCCAGTCCCGTCGGATCGACCGTCTGGCTCAGCACCCGGCCGTTGGCGTCATAGCTGTAGGTAACGATATGACCCGTCGCATCGGTGGTCTGCGTCAGCTCACCGTCGAGGTCATATTGATTCGTGCTGGTATTGCCCAGCGCGTCCTTGGTGGTGAGCAACCGCCCGTCGGCATCGTAGGTATACGTGGTGATATCACCGGCACCGTCGGTGACACTGACCGTATCGCCGAAGGCGTCCGTCGCCGTCGTCATCGTCACGCCGTCGGGCGTGGTCACGATCGTCGTGTGCGCGGCCAGGTTGTACTGATAGGTGATGACGTTGCCCAGCGCATCGGTTTGCGTGACCGTGCGGCCGAAGGCGTCATAGGTGGTCTGCGTGGTACGCGCCACGCCGCTGACCGTCTGGCTGGTGCTGACCTGACGACCCAGGTTGTCATAAGCGTAGCTGACGACGTTGCCGTTGCCGTCGGTGCGGCTGGTCACCCGGCCAAACGCGTCGTACGTTTGAGTGGTACGGCGGGCCACAGCGGTGCCCACCGCATCGGTCTCGCTGGTCTGCTCGCCACGGACATCGTAGGCGAAGCTGCTGATCGTGCTGTTGGCCGCACTGAGCGCACTGCCCGGCTGGCTGAGCTGCTGCTGCGCCTGGAGGCGATCGCCGAAGGCATCGTAGGTGGAGGTGGTCTGATAACCCAGGCCATCCGTCACGCTGGCGACCTGACCATCCAAGGTATAGGTGTAGCGGGTCAGGCCGTTGGCGTCACTCGCAGACACCGGTAACGCGGCCACCGCCGTGGCTACCTGGGCCAGCGTGGCGGTGACCGGATTGAGCGTGGTGCCGCTGCTGGTGCCGCTGGTGAGGGTCAACTGACTGGCATACGTGCGCGTGGTCGTGACCTGACCCCACGCGTTGTACTGGTAGGCGGTGACGTTACCCAGCGCATTGCGCGTGCTGCCGCTGAGCTGGCCCTGCACGGTATAGGCGACCCGGCCATCGGCGTCGTAATAGGTATAGGTGAGATTGCCCAGGGCATCGGTCGCGGTGATGCGCTGGCCCAGCCCGTTATAGGTATAGGTGATCGTCGCCTGGTTGCCATCGACGCGGGTCAGCGTGTCGCCAAAGGCATCGTAGGTCGCGCTCGTCGTACGTGCGGCACCCTGCCCGGCCGTCGGCGTGACGGTCGTGCTCAGCAGCTGGCCGATCGTGTTGTAGCTGTAGGTTGTGACTGTGCCGTCGATCGCCGTCGCGCTCGCGAGCTGGCCGTCCGCGTTGTAAGTCGTATTGCTTTGCTGGTGAGCGGTGTTGCTGCCCAGCAGACCCACCAGCGTCGCCACACTCTCGCTGCCGGTCAGCGCCGTCAACTGGGTGGACGTCAACGCCGCGACATAGCGCGTCGTGGTCGTGGTGTGCGTCGTCTCATCGACCGCCGTCGTGGTGAGATAACCGTCCGCATCCACCTGCGCAACGAGGCGCCCTTCACCGTCATAGTACGTGCGCGTGGTCTGATCGTTGGCGCTCGTGGTCAGATCCGCCTGCAGGGCGGTCACGCTCGGGGTGCTGCCCAGCGCGGTGAGCTGCGCCGCGGTCAGTGCCGTGGCATAGGCCGTCGTCTTGATCGGCCGACCGGCGCTGTCGACGGTGGTGACCGTGACGAAGCCGGCGGCATCGATGCTCGCCACGGCGTGGCCGTCGGCATCGTAAAGCGTGTGGGTGGTGCGATCGTTGGTGCTGCTGGTCAGGTCCGCCTGCAGGGCGGCCCATGTCGGTGTACTGCCCAGCGCGGTGAGCTGCGCCGACGTCAGCGCGGTCGCATACGCGGTGTTACTGATGGCGTTGCCTTCGCCGTCGACTGTCGTGGTGGTGACATTGCCTTCGGCATCGATCGTGGCGATCACCCGGCCCGCGGCATCGACGAGGGTGTGGGTGGTGATATCGCTCGCCGTGCTCGTGGGGACCGGCAACGCGGTCGGCAGACTGGCGGTCAGGACACCGCCACTGACCCAGCCGCTGGTGCTGATCAGCGTGGCGTATTGCGTGGTGCCGAGGACGTGGCCGTCCGCATCGTAGGTGTAGGCCGTCACCGCCCCGGTCGCATCCACCGTCCCGGCCACGCGCCCATCGGCATCGTAGAAGGTCGTGCTGACGTTGCCCGCCGGATCGATCTGCGCGACTTGTTCGCCGGCCGCGTTGTAGAGGTAGCTGGTCACGCGGCTGGTCTGCCCGCTGGCCGACTGCGTGCTGCTGATCAGCAGCCCCGCGCTGTTGCGCACCTGGGTCGTGATCAGGCCGTTGGCCTGAGTGATCGCCAGGGTGTTGCTGCTGTCGGTGTAGACGTAGCTGGTGACATGACCTAAGGGATCGGTGCGGCTGATCAACCGGTTCAGGCCATCGTAGGCATAGCTGGTTGTCTCCAGCGTCGTGCGGTTGGCACCGCGCTCGGTCGCGCTCTGCAGCAGCTGGCCCTGGGCATCGTAGGTGTAGGTGGTGACGGTGGCACCGACGTCGCCGGTCAGGGTACCTACACCACTGCTGTTGAGGGTGTCCCATTGCGTCTGCGTGGTCAGCTGACCACGGACATCGTAGGTGTAGTCCGTGCGCATCAGTCGAGCCAGTGTGGCCTGCACCGGGGTGCTCGCCACCCAGCTCTGCAGGGTGGCCAGGGTCGGCGGCGTGCTCGGGGACAGCCCGGTGAGGCTGTAGCTGGCACCCACGTACTGCTTGGTGCTGCTGAGCACCGTCAGTCCGCTGGTCGTGGTGTAGTCGTGCTCGGTGACGTTGCCCAGCGGATCGACGACGTAGTTGAGGCGGTCGCTGGCGTCGTACACGTCATACGTCGTCTGCGCACCGCTGGGGGCGACATAACCGCTCTGCCCGACCACGCCCTGCGCGGCGACGGTATAGGTGGTCTGACTCAGCACCTGATCGTCGGCGTTGTAGGTGTAACTGATCGTGTGACCCGTCGCATCCTCGACGCTGAGCAGGTTGCCGCTGGTGTCGTAGCTGTAGCGGGTGACGCCGCCGTCGGCATCGGTCGCGGTCAGCAGGTTGCCGTTGGCGTCATAGCTGTACTGGGTGGTCGGTGTCACGCCGTTGACGGTCGGTGCGACTATCTGGGTCAGTTCGCCGGCGGCGTTAGAGGTATAGGTCGTGGCCTGGCCCAGCGCGTTGGTCACGGTGGTGCTACCGCTGGCGTAGCTCAGGGTCACGGTCTGTGCCGCGGCACCCGTGCCGGTGGTGATCCCGGTCACCTGGTACGCGCCTTGGGCGTCTTCGGTATACGTGTAGCTCACCGTGGTGCCGTCACTCTGCGTCACCGAGGCGACCCGGTCGCTGCTGCCGTCGTAACCGTAGGTGGTGGTGTAGCTGGCCGTGCTGCTGTCGGTGTCCGAGCCCAGCAGCGTGGTCACCGTGCTCAGACGACCTTGCGTGTCGTAGGTGTAGCTCACCTGCTGACGGGTCACCGCGGTGCTCTGGCCCGGCGGGATGGCCTGGATCGACAGGCCGGTCAGCTGGCCGCTGGTGTTATAGGTGAAGGTCAGCGCATCGCCATCGCCCGCCGTGATCTGGCTGAGCTGGCTACCGTTGTAGCTGAAGCGGTAGCTGGCCCCCGTCTGCGCATCGCTCAGTACGGTCAGCTGGCCGCTGACGTTATACGTCTCCTGCTGGCGGTTGGCACTGTCGGTCCAGGTCCAGGTGGAAGCCGCCGTACTCCAGCTCAGGGTGTCCTGGGCACCGCTCTGGCCGGTGCTGACGTACTGACCCGAGGTCGCGTTATAGCTGTAGGTAACCGCCGAGCCGTCATCGTCGGTGCGCGTGACCGTGCTGCCGGCGGTGTCCAGTGTTCCGGTCAGGCCACCGATCGATCGGCTGAAGCCGAACTGCCAGCCCGCACTCCCGCTCAACTGGCCCTGGCTGTTATAGGTGCGCAGGACATCCAGTGACAGGCCGTCGAAGATCAGACCTTCGTCCTGGCTCTCCAGCACCAGGTTGCCGGTGGCGGTATTGACGACCGGGGCCACATTGCCCTGGCCGATCGCTGCCTGCCCTCCCAATCCTTGTCCCAGCTGACGCAGTGAACTGTTGTCCAAACCCAGACCATTACCCGATACGACAGCGACCATCGACTTACCCTTGCTTGCACATTGGCGGTGGCCGGTCGTCATGACAGGCCTCATCTAAGTCTTATCTGGTCTGGCGCGGAAAAGTTTAGGGGGCGACGATTGGCCAGAACCGGCGGCTCGGCTTTCGAAGAACAAATCGCCTACATCCGCTCGATCAGCCAGTGCACCAACGTGGCCCCTATTGGCACTGATCGAGTCCCCCTGTGATGCGATGCCGTAACGGTTCGAGCAGTGCTACCCAGCACGCGCCGCACCGCACCCGCATGGCCTATCTATGAATAGAGATCGATTTTGACGGGGTGTCCACACGCACCAAGCGGCACCGTGTGGCACTCGCAGCGGGTCAGGCGCGCGTAATTATGTGACACAAAACGACGCGCCCAGGAGCTGTTTTTGGGCTACCGACGCGGGAAGCGATCGGAAATGCCGCCGATCCATTTGTCTACTGACATCACTCCAATCTGGAACTGAGGAAGCCACGCTCAGCGCGTTATCACGGGATTGGCTTGTTGTTGCTGTGTTTGCGGGTTCATTTGTGGAGTTTGCTGATGCACATGAGCCTGCTGTGCGTTGTGTTGCCACGTCGTGCTGTGCTGCTGGATCGGCGTGTTCACGGCCTGAGCGGTGTCCACGCCATTGGCCACTTGCTTCGCGGGTGAGCGCAGATCGCCTTGCACGGCAAACGCGCGCGAACCGTCGTCGCTAAGCACCACATGGTCCACTTTGTTTAGACCATAAGCACGCGCACCCACTGCGACCCCTGCGGCCAGATTGGCGCTGTGATGATCCGGCGTTCGACCATTCTGGGCATCCAGGCGATGCACCGCACTCAGCGACTGCTGATACATCGCATGGTCAGGATGCGAGGGATGGTCGAGATGGATCGGATGCGCCTTGGCGAAATTCGTAACGTCTTCCATCCCGCGGGCAGTTGCATCGACTGTGGCATCGTAGACACGCTCACCAAAATGCCCCACCGCCTTGGCGCCATCAACGGTCGCGTCAATCCCATGCGACGTCGCGTTGACGGTGGCGTCGTAGGCTTGGTGTCCGGCATGTGCGGTCGCCTCAATGCCGCGCGAGGTGGCATCGATGGTGGCGTTGTAGCCCTTGACCGTTTCATGCCCGACGTATTGCGCTGCGTGCTCGGTTGCATGTAACCCTTCAACTGCCTTGTCGTGGACGACGTGCGCCTCACGCACCACCGTTTCGCGTGTCGCGTCGTAAGCCTTAACGATTTCATGGTCAGCATATTGCGCTGCCTGCTGGGTCGTCCGTCCAATGGCATGAGCTCCTTGATTTTCTTTCTCTAAAATGGCGCGATCAAGAGCCAAGGTGTTGCGAGCCACAGCGTTGGGAATTTCCCAGCCGGCCGACACCGCGATGCGGGCATCTTGGATATCGTTGCGGTAGCGATCCACCATACCGTGATGAGCTTGGTAGCGCTCTTCGTTCGCTGGGCTAATGATCGACTGTCCAAGCAATTTGCTCTGGGGCACAAAGTTATCGATCGCATGCGCACTGCCTTGAATCTTGCCCAAGATCGGCGCGTGCGCGGGAAGAGCGTTGATGAATGCGTTATCGCTATAACCGGACTTGCTCAGAGCGTCGATGTCTTGTTGTGTGGCATAGGTACGCACCTCGCCAAAATGAGCCGCACCGGCACTGACCACATCGGTTGCACGCACATGATCAATGACTTGATGCCCTCCCGCTGGAATACCGAGACCAAGACCAGCAGCACCATAGGCGTTGAAGGTTTCGCCGTGCAGCCCGAATTTATGTGCGTTGATTTCAGCGAGGGTGCCGCCGAGCGAATGTCCCGTAACGGTGATGTCATAGGAATAATGAAATTTCGCGGCATCACTTTTGACTTTATCCATAACACGCTGGGTAAAGGCCGTAGAGTCGGGGCCTTGGGCATTCAGGCCAGTCAGAACCATACCGGCATCAACGCCACCATCATGCACAGGCTCCCTGTCGAACTCTGTGCCTCGGTAAGCAATGACCACATTGTGTGAGCCATCGGCGTTGCGATGATCGTATGCCGTAGCTTGGAAACCTGTGCGCGGATCATTGGCATAGTCGATGGGTTTGTAGTCAACACGATCAAGCGTAACGGTCGTGCCTAGTTGTGGCTGCTGATACGAATTTTGGGACAGCAACGCATAGTCCGTTGAGCGTAGAGTCATTTGCTACTCTCCGTGGCAGCCAATGTCACCGAAAAGAATTTATCTGGGTTCTGAGTGATGAAAGGTGTGGCTTGCGAACCGATTTCAACATCCTGCTGAGATGTTGCCCCTGAATATGAGTCTTTTGAGAAATAGGTTTTTTCAGATCTCTGCGCTGCGAGATCTGACTTGGGAATATCAGGGCTAAAAACCACGGACTTGACTTTCAATTGCGCGCCAGTACCCACCACCGCCCACTGACATACACCCATGCCGTAATAATCTTCGTCTTGCAGAAAATCTGTGTAGAACGTGCCCTTGTAGGCGTGATCCCCAACACGCGTAAGTTCGATAGAGACGCTTTTTTCCAATGTCGGCGTAGCGCCACTACCCGGTCGCATCGGAACGCAGCTCGGGTTCATCACCTGATACTTCACATAGCTGTCGATCGAATCGAACGGTCCCGGTGCACCTTCGATGGTCATCGTGATTTCGTAGCGCATCTTCGGATGCGGATTCGATTTGATGTCGGGATTTTTCATGGCTGCACCACATGCGGAAGTGATCAAGGCAAAAGAGAAAAACGCGAAAGAGCAAAGGCGTTTCGTCATATCAGTGGGTTCTCTGTCACACACCCGCCATCGGAACCTGCGGTCAGTGAGCACGGTTCGGGTTCAAGAAAGTTGGGCTTAGCCCTGCACCAAGCATCATTTGCTCTGACGTTCTGCGCGTCTGCGTTCAGCGCTTTGACTATGCTCGAAGTGATGTTGGAGTTCATCACCGTGCTCCTTGCGTCGGTTGACACGAGTGTAATCCCATCTCCCGTTGGCTTAAACCAAGCAACGACAATCAGCAATCCCTACGCGCGAAGCGTGATCAGGAT
>Ga0302221_10002577_pt1 | contig 11229 bp, 11 predicted proteins | sample II_Palsa_E2_1_FD_193517 | JGI IMG/M metagenome (GOLD analysis project Ga0302221, IMG submission 193517) | Peat permafrost microbial communities from Stordalen Mire near Abisko, Sweden - II_Palsa_E2_1 | ecosystem: Environmental > Terrestrial > Soil > Palsa > Peat permafrost | place: Sweden...
ACTAAGTACAGAAGACAAGGCTAACATAATAACTAGAAGGGGACCACTACAACCATAACTCCCACCCGTACCCTTACCACCACACACACGTCGACTATCACCACATGTCGTGAGTTCCCTCTATTTCTTCCTCTTATTAAAGTCGCTGATTATCCCCACAGTGTGTGCTCCACCTATACCAAATTCCTGCTCGGGGTCCTGCGTAGACTTTAACTCCGATACTGAAAATTGTGGAGCCTGTAACAGCCCAGTATGACTCCAGATTCAAATTTAATGCCCATGCTAATCAGTGTTCAGTGTCCTGACGGAGCATACTGTGGTGGTGGAGACTGTATCTGCCCCATCAACACAAGCTTATGTCCGAATGGTTGCATTGACACCTCTTCTGATCCTGACAACTGTGGTGAATGCATCAATGTTTGTGCTGAAGGGAATACTTGTTGTGGTGGAACATGCGTAAATTTAGCTTCTGATAATGCCAATTGCGGCGTCTGTGGGCATGCTTGTCTAGGGACTTCGATGTATTGTCTCGACAGTAATTGCACTTGCCAAAGTCCTTACGGGAACTGTGGTGGCGTTTGTACGGATCTCACTACTTGGGAGAATTGTGGAATATGCGGGAACATGGTAAGTTTGCCTCCCAGCCAAGGACGAACATCATGACCTGAGCTCGGTTTTGGAAGTTGCTGCTGACTGGTGATTGGCGTTAGTGCGATGAGCAAGCTGGTCTCTCTTGCTATGATGGCAAGAGTTGTTCGTGCAGTCCTGATCCTCAACTACAGGAGATGTTATGTGATGGGAAGTGCGTACCGACTTACAACTACCCTCCACATTGTGGCTCCTGCGGAAACGTCTGTCCAGAGTTCTATTATTGTCTAGATCGCATTTGTTACCCACCGTAACTGAAACACAAAACCGAACCGACTACTAGCTATGAGGTTTCGAATTTTATCTATTAGGTACGATCTATAGATGTACATGTTTATCAAAGATGGAAATACTTGAATAATTGAGGGTATCCATTATACAAAGACTGTGTGTTTTGACAGAAAACACAATAGATTAATAATATAAATACTTACCCATCTAAGCATAATCCTGCTCCGTACAGGGGGTCCAGGGCGTAGCTTATGTTAGTACAGTACACCGATTACTCAACCTTGAGAGGTCAACCGTCGCCAGGGATTATAGTGGTCACTTGTATCCTTGAACACGGTTTGAAGACAGAAAGCAGTTTCCTTTCCCAACGAGATGTTGGAGCGAGTTCCGGCCGATACGGTTGTCCTTATATAAATTTCTCAGAGTTCCTCAAAGATTCCCCGTCCCTCTATCAACCTCTGGCATAGATTCTAGCAGGGAGAGGTGTATCTCGGGAGGAGTCGGCCGCTTTCCGACCCCCTTAAAAGTAAAGTTCGTTGACATCGGCCGTGTGACGGCCGACTCCACCCGATCGAGCAACTATTGCGGCCAAGATCCCTTGTTGAAGCTTAGTTGTTCTGTAATAATTTTACTCAAATAGTAAAATTATATGCCCAGTGGCAGATCAGATGTCTTCAAGAACGAGCAGGCCCTAAGTTTGTTCCAGTGCCACCGGGGCAAGGGAGCAGGAACGTGACTAATTAATCTGAGCAGAGGGTGAAGCGAGGGTGAGTAGCCCCTGAGCAGAGCGGCAACGCTGACTTCTGTAACAGCATCTGAAGCAAACCGAGAAGTTGTTGTCTGAGATTACCGAAAAAGTATTGGCCCGATCGGGTTCGGGTTTAGCTTTGTGTTCTGGGAGCGAGCATCTGAGTGAGTGTCCACGTAAATTTCTACGACCTACCCAAAACTACAAAGTCGTTTAACATTTTAGAGGTCTAAGCAAGAAGATGTTTAAGCCAGCGCTCTTGTCTTCTAGTTAGAGTTATTAATGCGTTAATACTACCTCCCGGGGATATTGGGTTCGTCTCATCTTACCAATTTAACCGACCCGGAGGGAGATGAGACGGATGTTAAAATAGGTTAGGAGAATTGGTCAGCTTCGCTCACTGGAGCACAGGGGTGGTATCCCTTCGATACTTGCAAAGATCTTACCAAGAAAGTTATTACTGTTCATCCTATCTCAAGGTTTGAACACTGTCACGTCAGCTTTTATTAGTAAGTTGGTGGAAGATTGGTGGTAGCTGATGCACAACAAACCCAGATCCCTACCCAACCCGATCTAGGGTGGTCCCGTGCGAGATGAGATATGCATACAATGTAAAGTATTGAGTAAGATTTAGAGCGGGATGTCGCTGTGAATAATTGGAGGAGGAATACGAGCGACAAAACGAATCCAGCTTCCTTATGCACGACACGTTGTCCTCCACCTCCACCAATATCGCCTTGTCGTGACTGTGTTTTCCTGATTGTGTTCACAGGGCACACAACTGTACTTTTCTCGGGGATGGGAGATGTAGATTATGGGCTTAATCCTGTTAGGATGACAAAATGCGATCTGGGAAGGATTTTTTGAGTTATGATTCGGTGACGCCGTTGCAGTTGATCCTTGGATCCTGATCTGCAGGACTAGCGTTCCCCGTAATTTGGATCACTAACAGCTTATTTTAAGTTTTAGGCTTAGTAGATCCTCATTTTTACCTATTCTTCATCCTGCAACCCCTTTTTCACCCAGGAATCTGCAACACCACAATCTTCGAGACTCCGACTAATTGACGCAACTCGATTCAATTATTCCAGTAGATTCATAAAGCATAATGATTCCATGCTTTCCATCTCACAGAATATTTTGACTTTGTGTAAGGTTGTCAGCTAGCTGACAATTACTGTAAGCACTAAGCCCAGAAGATGTATTCATTTCAGGGCTGAGCTTTCTTTCGTGCAACGGAGAGGCACAGCCTCTGATACGGTCTACCTTACGATCGCGATTGGAGCCAATGACTTTGATGAGGATGTGACTGCATATACATTCTGCGGCTAAGTCCACGTGAGATTCGACGTGGCTCCGTCCATAGAGAAGCAAAGTACGACCATGGTGGGCGGCCCGTAAGCTCATCCTGCAACAAATCCTACTTCCTATTTGAGCCTTAAATCTGACAGAAGGAGATCTGACGGATGGAATTTTCGGTCTAAGCCGCTTAAGGCCCCTGCCAATGGTAAGCCTCAAGTCAAATTTCCCCCTAGACGTAACTAGGTTTTTGGGCGATTTTCCTCTGGTACATAAGTACAATGTCCGTGGCCTTCCAGAATGGCCATTCTTTCGTTTCAGTGTTCTCATCTTTGCAATTATTCCCGCCGTCAATATGAGGGTTTCCTTTGTTTCAATTGGCCTGCTTGCTGCAAGTTTAGCCTCCCTTACTCTTGCCGATGACGATTGTCAAGAGATTGTCCGCTTCCCAATTACGCTCACTTGGGAGAAAGGATCTCCAGATGGATTCGAAAGAGATATGATCTTTATGAATGGACAATTCCCTGGGCCTCCTCTGGAAATAAATGAAGGAGCCACTGTTGAAGTAGGTTGATCTGGATTGGAAAGAGGCCTTCACGTTAAAGCTGACGGCTTTAGTTCACTGTAATCAATCAACTTCCGTTTGAGACATCAGTTCATTTTCATGGCATCGAGTAAGATCATATCCCTTAATTTTACGGGAACAACTACTAACATCTTTCAGACAGTTAGGTTCTCCTTGGTCAGGTACGAGAGTTGGTTCTAAGTTCTAAGGCATAAGCTGACTATTTGCTAGATGGTGTTCCTGGGGTGTCCCAGAAGCCTATTCCATCCGGAGGCACATTTATTTACAAATGGAAGGCCACTCAGTATGGTACATACTGGTACCATGGCCACTTGGCTGGTCAACTTGAAGATGGTCTCTTCGGTCCAATACATATCACACCTGCGGATGGCACCCCTACCCCGTTCAGTTTAATCTCGAGTACCACAAAAGACCTTCATCGCCTGGCAAATGCTGCTGCAAGTCCACAAATTGTTATGCTCTCAGACTGGAGTCACTTCACCAGTCAGGATCTGCACGACATCAGCATTGCGGCGGATATTGATCCTCTGTAAGTCATCACATTTGTGTTTACTTAAGATAAATCAGCTAAAACTCTTTTTAGGTGCGGAGATTCTATCCTGATCAATGGCAAAGGATCCGTCAACTGTCCTGGTGTACCATTTCTCATGAGTCTGGTACCTCCACCTGTATTGCCTCTCCTACTCGGGCAAAACTTGACCGACAAAGGCTGCCTCCCACTTCTCGACCCCATTGTACAAACATCCTATCCTCACAATTTCAGCGCCGTTCCTCCAAATCTATTCTCTGGCTGCGTCGCTACCAATCCAGGAAATGCTACCATCAAAGTCGATCCGCATCAAGGCTGGGTCAGCTTGAACTTCATCAGTACAGCCAGTCTTCAAGAGATGGTTGGTGAGTAAAACCCATTGTTTCAAAGTCATTTTATTTTCTAACAGGCTTTAGTCTCGATTGACGACCACCCCATGTGGCTGTATGCAGTTGACGGTCGCTATGTCGTCCCACAGCTTATTGATGTACGTTTCACAACAGCCATTCATTCCCGATTCTAATAGTCTCTTCAGGCGATGACATTCTCCCACGGGAGCCGACTTTCAGTCTTCGTCCAATTAAATCAACCAGCCCGCGACTACACTCTCCGCGTGGCAGGAGATGGTCTCAACCAGAAAGTCTACAGCCAAGCCACTTTCCGTTACACAGGAGCCCCAGATACCAATATTCCTAACCCATCGATTACCTATGACGGAACGAGCACAAATGCAAACGTTAGATTCCTCGACGACAAAACTGTTGTTCCATTCCCACCCGTCGCTCCAGCGTCCACAGTCGATCAAACATACAAGCTCCTTCTAAACCGCACCGGAGCTGCATGGCGATGGACACTCAACAACAACACCCCTTTCAGCGAGTCTCTCGAGGATCAAACGCCATTGCTCTGGGATCCAAATGAACTTGCAGGCACTGGCCTGACTATCACAACAAAAAACAATACCTGGGTGGATTTAATATTTATTGTCAAGATCAGTGGTGGTCCACAACCTGCTCACCCAATTCATAAGCATTCAAATAAGGGGCACATCATTGGGTATGGGGAGGGGGAGTTCAATTATACTGATGTCGCCGAGGCGATGCAATACATTCCTGCGAACTTCAATCTCGTCAACCCGCCATACAGAGATGGGTTCTATACCCTGCCGGCGATAACGAGTTCTACTTGGATGGTTGTACGATATTTCGTTCAACAGCCTGGAGTGAGTTTTCACCATCCATGTCCCACAAGACGCTAGCTAATTGGTGACTTTTAGGCATTCTTCTTGCATTGTCACATCAATCCACACTTGACTGGTGGTATGGCGTAAGTGAACGCTATCTTAGTGCTTGTGTCCGGAATCGACTAACGTGCCATGAACTAGTGTTGCAATTCTGGATGGCATTGACGTCTGGCCAACTGTTCCGGTGGAGTATGGACCTGGTGGAAACGGACAGACAAGCGCGTGTTAGAGCGGGCTAACATCTCTCCATTTCTCAAAGGTGTGTCTATAATTAAACTAATTTATTCCTTCTGAACATATCGTATTAGCAGGTGAAGTCTTTGACGTCGTTTCCCAACCTTTCTATGAAGACCAGGTCCGCCTATTAAAGATGAAAGATTTAGGAAATTCTTATGAGAATAACAATTTGATACTTCCGTCTCTAAATAAAATGCCGTGGGACCCCAGAGCCATGCATACTCATCTACCCAGGCCTCCACAACATTAGACCGAAGCTCCATCGTTGGATCACTGAAGGACCACTTATATTGATCGCATTGGAAACTCTAGCTTCGGGGCATCGAAGTGTTGCCACTTTTCCTCTCCCTCAATTCTTTGCATAATAACCATAGAGCCATAGGAAACTTTCTGGGCCTTAAAAAATATTAAAGTGAAGGAATTGGTCAATGTTCGCCGTCGTTGAGTTCTAATCCCTACATATCATGATGAAAAAGCTTTCGGGGAGACCCTCGCTTACCTAATTTCAGGGGCTCGGCTAACAGATCTCAGTTACCTACCTATACTGTAGGCACTCCAGGGAAGCGAAAATGCCCGCCGCAAAAGTGGATAGCGAATGGGCCCAGCGTCAACCACCCCGCTTTTCGGAACACGCAACCTTACTACAAAATGATGTGATAGCAACCTCAGACGTACTTTTTCAACGCACATGCAAACGAAACCTGCTCACCACTCCACTGTTAGTATTTACTAGATGCACATGCCGGCCCTGATCTACATATAGGTACTTTAGCGCGGACCTGAACCCACGCGACTTCTTCGGCTTACCCCTTACCCCTCCCCCACGGACCTTGCACCTAGCATGGGGAGCTCAAGCTTCCTTGCCAAAGAAAGAGTTCTGGGAATTCTGGAGTTACTTTTCAGATCCCCCATCATCTTTCCCACCTCCAGTTCTCTTACCGCCGGTCTATCCTCGTCGACGTCCATATCTGACGTTCTCTTGCCTCCAGCATGCCCACCCCCAACGCTAGCAAGAAAGGAAACTCTCCAAAGAAACAACTCATTTTGAATGCGTTCGTGGAAAATTGTTCTGGCCACCAATCGCCCGGTCTCTGGCGGCACCCAGACGACGAATCCTCCGACTTCAACCATATTCATCATTGGATAAGGCTCGCCAAACTGCTTGAATCTGCCAAATTCCATGGTATGTTCATTGCTGACATCCTCGGAGGTTACGATGTCTACCAAGGCCCACGTAACCTTTCTGCTGCCGTTAAGTCAGGGGCTCAATGGCCAGTCAATGAGCCACTGGCACTTGTTCCAGCAATGGCAGCCGCTACGGAGAGTCTGGGATTTGGGGTCACGGTTGCAACAACATACGAGCAGCCGTACCATCTTGCGCGTCGACTCTCTACAGTGGACCACTTGACAGGAGGACGCGTTGGTTGGAACATTGTCACAGGATACCTGGACTCTGCAGCGCGGAATCTTGGAGCCACCGAACAACCCGAGCATGACGAGAGATACGCCATAGCTGAAGAATACCTTCGAGTCATGTATAAACTGTGGCAAGCTTCATGGCGAGACGATGCCGTTGTGCTGAATCGTGAGACGGGCGTATACTCCGACCCAGCTCACATACGGGAGATCAATCATGTTGGGAAATACTACCAGGTTCCAGGGCCGCACATCTGCCAGCCGAGTCCGCAACGCACTCCGTTATTACTGCAAGCTGGCACGTCAAAATCTGGCAAGGCTTTTGCATCACAGCACGCGGAAGCAGTTTTCGTTGCTGGGCATAGCCCGGCGGTTGTGGCGAAAAACATCACGGAAATCCGGCAGCAAGCGCATAAGCAATTTGGCCGAGATCCCAAAAGCATTAAATTCTTGGCTCTGATATGCCCCATTATTGGTAAGACGGAAGAAGAGGCAGCTACGAAGTTTGCAGAGCTTCAACGGTGCGGCGACATTGATGGAGCGCTTGCCCTGTTTGGTGGATGGACAGGTATAGACCTGTCACAGTACGACGATGATCAGGAACTGCGACATGTGGAGAGCAATGCGATCAGATCCGCCGTGGAAGGCTGGTCAAAGGCAAGCCCAAGCGTGGCAAAATGGACGAAAACGACAGTTGCAAAACACATTACCGTTGGTGGGCTTGGAGCAACAGTTGTTGGGACGCCTGCTCAGGTTGCAGATGAATTTGAAAGATGGGTTGAAGAGGCGGATGTAGATGGTTTCAACGTTGTGAGTTTACATTTATGCAACCAGCTATGTAGAGGATGATCTAACATTTTCTGAAGGCATATGCTTTGAAACCAGGTACTTTCATCGATGTGATCGAGCTGCTGCTACCCGAACTACGGAAAAGGGGGTTATTCTGGGACGACTACCTCGTCAAAGGCGGGGCGTATCGGGAGAACATGTCCGGTCAAGCTGGCCAGAAGTATCCAGCTGATGATCACCCAGCAGCTCGGTATCACTGGAAAGCTGGCGTTGAAAGAGATAATCACATCATACCCCCAGAGCCAGAGCAGGAAACTAAGCATTCTTTGAAGAGACATCTGGACGCCTTGCCGGAAAGTGGGACACCCGAACAACGGAAAAGTGCTCGAGTTGCTTCCTAGCTTGATAATCGTCAATGCAAAGAATGATGAATAAATCCTCCCTTTTCCAGTACCAAGCATTAAAGTTCCTCTTCCCACCAATATCCAACCTACTGGGAAATAGTTTCTTTAGCTTGATATCGACCAATGCCAAGAATGGTGAAATAAAATCCCCAGCTTAGTCTTAGTATTCGATTTTGCTTTACCGTTCACGTCCTTGGTAGCGAATACTTTGTCGGGAAAGCTGGAGTCCCGGTCGTAGAAAAAGCAAAGATGCATACGCAGCTTTGGATTTAGTTAGGTCCAACAATAACTCCCGATGCGTGCAAGGCCGTAGGCGTATGCACATCGGATCCACAGGGTGGGTTCGTGGTTCAGAATTGATATGTTTCTGTATACTGCACTGCTACCCTGCAGCTGCTTATCTTTGCCGATGCATGCTGGTGAGGGTCTAAATGTCAAAGCTGTGGGTTGTGTACAGTAAGCTAACGATGGTGTCATTTCAGGGGCACTATTCGCCTTAAGGGTCTAGCCTTGGCTTACGAACTGATCACGAACGCTTGAAGATTGTGAACATTTGAAATGGGTTGAAGAAAAGAAAGATCGACAGGGCTTGAGCCTGGTATCATATGGCTCCGATGTTCGGCAGCGGAGCAAGCCACCTTTGTCATTTAGGACCGTGTATAACGCTCGATATGGAATATTGTCAACAACTGGTTGACGGCTGATAATCTGCAATAGCATGTCAATTCCCTAGTTGGCATCTAATTGCATCCGCCACTATTTTTCATTGATCTTTGCAACGAGAAGCTCTTAATAATCATCTCTATTATTTTCCCCCCAAAATAGACCAAAAAAAGTTTGGAAAATGTCTCTCACAAGAACCATCGAGACCACTTCGTTCTCGACTATTTCATCAAAGAGACTCAAGCGGACGTTTCAATGGAATTCCATTAATGGCCACCGCTCTGTATCGCCTGAACCTATACCAAAGAAATCTCGAATCGAACTACACGAATTTCAGACAGAAGAAAGGCAGTTAAGCTCCTTCACCATCCCAGCCCAACAAACCGTGCTATTACTACATGGGAAAGGCCAGAGATACGTCTTAGAACCAAACTACACTGTCCCGAATATAAAAAATGACGAAGAGATTTTGATAAAGGTCCAATATATTGGACTTAATCCTATTGATTGGAAATCAGCGTAAGCCAAGTTGCCAAGCTCACAAGCTCAAACGTCCCTCAAGATTCTGACCCTCACGCAGTGACTTCGGTTTCGGAATTCCCCAGCTCCCCTACATCTCAGGCCGAGATCTCGTAGGAATTGTCGTGCGAGAGTCTCAATCAGACTCACGATTCAAACAAGGGGACGTGGTCTTTACTGCATCAACCGACTACCGCGACTTACGGAAATCCGCATACCAGCAATTTGCCGTAGCTTCAACTTTCAACGTCTCTCGTGTCCCGAAAACAGTTTCAAGAGAACGAGTTGCTGGACTTGGAGTCGCATTTGTGGCGGCAGTGTTGGCGCTGGGGGTTTGTCTCGGATGCGACTTCACGGAAGTAGGGGGTCCAAACCTGAGGCAGATTTTGAAACCAATGAAGCCGGAATCTATCCCTGCTGACCAGAGAGAGGAATGTCTGCGAGGTATTGAGGAAGAAGATGCTGTTAAGAAAGGAGATTGGATTCTGATCTGGGGTGGGTCAACCACTTCAGCACATGTACTATCACAACTAGCCAAGCTGATTGGGCTTCGTGTCATCAAGGTTATGGATGTGGCAAAACATAGTGCTTATCTTTCTCAGGTATTAAATATTTTATTAAACTTTATATATATTTAATATAATATAATTAAAGTTTTATATATAATATATTTTTTAAGAATATTATTTATTAATTAATGATTTATTTATTTATTAAATATTTATTAAATAAATAAAAAATATTTTTAATTAATTAAAATATATAAAATAAATTTATAATATATTTTTATTTTAAAATTAATTTATTATAATATATTTATAAATAATTATTTATAACTTTAAGTTTTTTATATAATTTTATAAATATTTTTATTAAATATTTTTTAAGTTTTTAATAAATAATTTATTTTATACTTTTATTTTTATTTTAAAAAGTTTTAAATATTTTAAATATTAAATAATATAATTAAAATTAATTTTATAATTATATATAAAAAAAAATAAAAAATTAAAAACTTTTAATATTTATATTTTAAAAATAAATTTAAAATAAATTTTTTTTAATATTTTTTAATACTTTAAATTAATTTTTATTTAAAGAAAATTATTAAAAAACTTTTAAAAACTTTTAAAAAAAATATTAAAAATAATATAATAATATTATTTTTAATAATTATTTAATTAATAAATTTTTTATAAGTTTTTTAAAAAAAATTTAAAAAATTAATATATATTTTAAATATTAAATATTTTTATTTTTATATAATTTTTATAATTATTATTATATATATTTAAATAATAATAAATATAAAAATATTTTAAATATTTTATTTTTTTTATTTTAAAAATAATAAAATTAAAATAAATAATATAATAATAAGTTTTTTAATAATATTAATTTATATTTATAATCTTTAAAATATATTTAAATTATAATATAAAAGTTTTTAATTAATAATAAAATATTAAATAATAATAATAATAATAATAAAAATTTAAACGAGATTATTTTTAATAATTTTAATATTTATTAAAAGATTTAAAAATTTAAATTAAAAATATTTATTTTATTATAAGAAATATATTTTTTAAAATTTAAATTAATAAATTTTAAAACTTAAAATATTAATTTAAAAATATTATTTATTTTTTTATTTTATTTAATTATTTTTAAAATAAAACTAATTTTTTATATTAAATCTTTTTTTATAAATTTTAAAATTTTAAATAAAATAATAATAAATTTTTTTTTAAATATTTTATAAATATTTTAAAAATTAAATAATATTTTAAAATATTTAAATTTATATTATAATAAGTTTTTTATTAATTTATTAATAAATATATTATTTTAAATATTTTTTTTTATATTTTTATTTTATTTATATATTTTAAAAATTAATATAATAAAATTTTA
>Ga0302221_10002578_pt1 | contig 11229 bp, 11 predicted proteins | sample II_Palsa_E2_1_FD_193517 | JGI IMG/M metagenome (GOLD analysis project Ga0302221, IMG submission 193517) | Peat permafrost microbial communities from Stordalen Mire near Abisko, Sweden - II_Palsa_E2_1 | ecosystem: Environmental > Terrestrial > Soil > Palsa > Peat permafrost | place: Sweden...
CCTTTCAGGTGGTCAATTTGGGCCGGCGCGGGGTGGTCAATTTCAACCGGCGCAACCTGGTCAGTTTAAATCGGCGCGAGGTGGTCAATTTCACCGGCGTTTGCATCACTCCCCAGGAGTATGCAGAAATCCATGGACGTTTTAAGACGACGACTAGCCGCAAACTAAGCGACTATGTTCGTCACGTATTGTTAGACGGCGCCGTTACGATCCGAACGCGGGATCAATCCGTTGACGATTTTATGGCAGAGATGATACTGCTACGGACGCAGCTGCAGGCGGCAGGAAATAACCTCAACCAGGCCGTTCATAAGCTCCACACTTTCCGGGATTCGGCCGATATATTGACCTGGCTATTCACCTACAAAGGCCAGGTTAACGAATTCCTCAGAAAGGTCGAGGAAATCAAATTAAGGATCAATCAATTTGCCGACAGATGGTAGCCAAGATTAAGAGGGTGAGCCATCTCGCCAGCACCCTTAATTACAACGAGCAAAAGGTTAAAGAGGGCGTAGCCGAATGCATCCACGCGGTGAACTATCCGAAGGACCTGGAACTGCTGAATTTCTACGATAAGCTTCACCGATTGCAGCACCAGGCAGCTCTCAACGAAAGAGTCAGGGCGAACAGCGTGCATATTACCCTAAATTTTGCGGATGCCGACCAGCTCGACAGGGACAAATTGAAGTCAATAGCGGACAGCTATATGCAGCAAATTGGCTTCGGAGATCAGCCCTATTTGGTATATGAACACAAGGACGCTGGTCATCAGCATATCCATATTGTTACTACCAATATCAGGGCCGACGGAAGTAAAATCGAGATGAACAACATCGGCCGGAATCAATCCGAAAAGGCGAGGAAACGCATTGAGCTAATCTACGGATTGACCAAAGCCGAGGATCAGAAATTAAAACAGCAGCAGAATTTACAGGGTAGCCCCCTGAAAGTCCAATACGGGAAATCAGGAACAAAGCAGTCCATATCGAACGTCCTGGAATACGTGACCCGTAACTACAGGTTCACCAGTTTGGGCGAGTTCAATGCCATACTCAGGCTGTACAATGTCGTCGCTGATCCGGGAGCAAGGGATTCCCGCCTGCGGCAGCATAAAGGGCTTTTATACCGCGCTTTGGACGACCAGGGTAATAAAATCGGCGCTCCGATCAAGGCCAGCGCATTCTGGCATAAGCCGATTTTGAAGAACCTGGAAAAGCTATATCCAAAGAATGAAGGGTTACGGGAGAAGGACAAGGCGCACGTCAAAGTAGCCATTGATTGGTCTCTGACGGGGGGTAAGATAACGCTGCAAGAGTTGAAAGGAAAGCTGCAAAAGGAAAGGATAGAGATGGTCGTTCAACGCGGGGAAAATGGTAGAGCTTACGGGGTGGTTTTTGTCGATTTACAGTCAAGATCGGCATTTAAAGGGAGTGATTTGGGTAAGCAATACAGTGCCAAAGGGTTGGAGGAGCGGTGCATAGTTGCCGACCAAACGGCGGCCGCCAAATTGCAAAAACACCTTGAATCGGATCGTTTTCAGAGGCCGTCAGTGGCAGTTGAAAGACCCGGGTCGGCCCATTGGTTTCAAACGAATGCCCTAGAGGATCAAGGCAATTCATACCATGAATCCTTGTGGGAGGCGCTTCTAAAGCCGATCGCAGAACAGGAGGGAATTCCCTATGAACTAACGGCGAAGTACAAAAAAAAGAAGAATAAAGGTCCTCGCCCTAGCCATTAATGCGAAAAAATCCGGCGGTACGGAGGCGCCGGATTACTACTAATCCATCATTGAGCCCAACCCTATCAGAAGGTGAGGACGTTTTTAGACCAGGGCGTAAAGAAGGACTTGTATTTTCATTCAATTGCTCGCTAAGGAATGAGAATCTTGATTTTTTCACCCCATGCTTTTACAACGATCTGGCATAATTCCGCGACTTTAAGCTGAATATCAAGGACGCGGTTTTGTAAATCATCCAAGTCCACAGCGCCCTCGGGACATTTCAGGGCTTTTGCCGACCGCAAGAGCTTGCCCGGTTGCTGCCCCGCCTTTTGACTTTTCATCAGGATAGAAGCCGCCTCCAGTACCTTTTCTTCGCTTTCTCGAAAACTTATAAGGAGATCCCGTTCTTCCGGGTCATGAAACGGCGGCGCATCTGAGGAGAGGCAGACCCGGTCCACATCATGATTGAGTTCGCGAATTTCACTTAGGTTATAATCGGTAAAAAACTCGTCAATGACCTGAAGGGGGTCATTTTTTTCTTCCTCGGACAGCCTGATCGGCTTGTCGTAGAACTCTTGGTGCTGTTGAAAGTGTGACATAGGACAATTCTTAATAGTGAATAATCTTGTTTAAGAAAGTCCGATGTAAGAAGGGAGAGCGCCGAAATAAAGGGCGGGCCCCGTCTTACCGTCAGAGGCACCGCGAAGAGCCCGAAACCGATAAGCTGATAGAGGCCCACCCTATACGTTTGGATATAGAATGGGCTGGCACTATCATCTCGGTTTCTCGAAAATTCGCGGTTTTCTGACGAGACTTATAGCGCACTTCTTCAAATTACGTGTTGAAGAAGGCAAAATTCATTTATCTTTACAAAGATAGATAAATTGTCAAATTTGACAATTTTCTTTTTGAAGAACCCTTCACCTTCAAGGGGTGAAAGTTCGCAATCAGAAATATTTAAATGCTTTTGGCTCGCACCTCGCTAAACTATTGAAAGAGAAGGGAAAAACACCTGAGGAAGTCGCTGCTTTAGCAAATATTGAGACAAAGCAAGTGTATAGAGTAATTAATGGAGAGCATAGCGCGACGATATCCATTACATACGCTATTTCTAAAGGGCTGGGAGTACACCCAAAAATATTATTCGACTTTGAATTTGAGGGTTAGGTGGCGGGGAATAAAATCCCTTTCGATTTTAATAGCAAGGTAGTATCGAGATACGCTTAACGTCAACAATAATTCATTTTCCTGGCCAATATCATTAATTTTGCTAAAAATTTAAGGAAAGGATGTCTATAGTAACTGGCAATATTTCATATAAAGATTTTTCAGTGGTTGATGTCTTCTGTGGAGTCGGCGGACTTACACACGGGTTTGTTTTGGAAGACTTTAAAGTTGATGCAGGAATAGATTTTGATGAATCGTGCAAATTTGCATTTGAAAAAAATAACAATACCAAATTTGTTCATCAGGATATAACAACCCTTTCTTCAAGGAAGCTCAGGACATATTTTGATAAAAGCAAAAGAAAAATCCTGGTTGGCTGTGCTCCCTGCCAGCCATTTTCAATTTACAATAATAAAAAAGAAAAAGATAAAAACAAGAAAGGAACGGATAAAAAATGGCAACTGCTTTATTCCTTTGCAAAACTTATAGCCGAAGTAAAGCCAGACATAATTTCAATGGAAAACGTTCCGAGATTGGTCAGTTTCAACAAGGGCAAGGTATTCAAAGATTTCATTTCAACGCTAGAAAAAACTGGGTATCATGTCTCTTGGCAAATTGTAAATGCTCAAGACTACGGCGTTCCGCAAAGACGTAGGCGATTAATACTGTTAGGTTCAAAACTGGGAGAGATTCAACTTGTAGGAAAGACTATAGTTGACAAGAAATTTAAGACCGTTAAAGATGCTATCGGGCATCTCCCAAAAGTTGAAGATGGAATTCCACATCCTTCCGATCCTCTTCACCGGGCAAGGAAACTTTCAGAGCTTAGTAAAAAAAGAATTCAAGCTATGAAAGAGGGGGGATTTTGGAGGGAATGGGATAAGGAGCTTTGGTTGAAATGTCATAAAAAGAAATCCGGTAAAGAATTTCGAAGCGTGTATGGCCGAATGAAATGGAAAGATGTATCTCCAACAATTACTACATATTGTATAGGTTTAAACAATGGCCGTTTTGGGCACCCTGAACAAGACAGGGCAATTACATTACGGGAAGCGGCGCTACTGCAAAGCTTCCCTGAAAAATATCAATTCATCGATCCAGATGACACGTTTAAGTCCCAGATGATAGCCCGTCAAATTGGAAACGCTGTTCCTGTCAATTTGGGTATCGCTATTGCAAAAAGTATAAAAAAGCACATCGCAGAAGTTGGGTGAAACAATAAAAGATACAAAAAGCGGCAAAAGTGTCCTTCGCTGGAGATTTGACATTAATACTTTTCGACTTCTTGGCCGAGAGTTAATTACAGATAGAATTACGGCTGTTTACGAGCTCGTAAAAAATTGCTATGACGCCAACGCTACTGAGGTGGTCGTAGATTTTGTTAATGTAGGATTCAAGGCAAATGACAGAAAAATTTCGATTTCCGATAATGGGATCGGCATGGACTTTACTGACGTCGATACTAAATGGATGGTTGTTGGAACAAACAGCAAGCGTGTGTCATTATATTCGCCGGGTCCATTTAACAGGCGTTACGTCGGTGAAAAGGGCATCGGCAGATTTGCGGTTGACAAATTAGGATCTCAGCTCTTAATAAAAACTAAGCAACAGGGGGCAGACAAGAGGTTAATTGTACACATTGATTGGGATTATTATGAGCAAAAATCGGTTGAGTCGACTGATAGACAAATGTCATTATTTACGGAAGTCGACAATGAATATCATTATGAAGACGCTACCCCAACCGATCATGGGACGACGTTGGAAATTACCAACGTCAGCGAGACTTGGTCCAGTCATGATTTAGAGCGACTGTATAAAGAATTGTCCAGGTTAGTATCTCCATTTTATCCTCTGAACCCCCCATTTAATATCTACATGAATTCGAATGAAAATGGGGAGTACAAAATGCGGCTTGTTAAACCTGATCCAGTTAAATTCTATTCTCACCATGCGGAAATTACCTTTGATTTAGAAAGACAAAAACAGCAGTTCCTGCGATATGATAAGGAAAGTGGTAAAATTCTTACCGAATGGACAGAAATTAAATCCTTTGGACCAGTTAAATTTAAAATATTCTATTTTGACGAGGGAGCAAAAAAGCGATACAATACAGCGTACAAAAATGATGATACAAGAATTGACGGCGTAAAAATTTATCGAGATGGCGTCATCACTACCCCATTCGCGGAATATCATTCGAGCCAAAATCACAAAAGAGATATTTTGGGGATTGATAAGAGAAGATGGCGAGCCGCGTTTGATAAACCTAGTACAAGAGAAATCATCGGGGTCTTAGAAATAAAGCAAGAATTAAACCCAAAGATTGTTGATGCTACAAACAGACAGGATTTTATCGATAACGATGAATATCGGCAACTCAAAGAGTTTATCCTTGAACAAATTGATATATTCGGCGATGTTAAAATTCATGATAGGGATTTAAATCGATCGGTCGCCGAAATGGAATTGCAGAAAGCAGGACAAGAAGTAAAGAATTTCTCGAATGCTATTGAAAAAATCGAGCGGGAACTTATACAAGACAAGCCGCATCTGAAAGAAAAACTAGAGCCCTTAAAGGCCCAGGTTCAACACCTTAGTTCAACCATAACAGCGAGCATAAAGGAGCAAAAGAAATTTCAAAAAGATGTTGTAAGAAAAGAGAATATATATTTGAGCTTAATGTCCTTGCAGGATTATGCAGCTAATATATCCCATGCCATAAGAACCTCTTTAGGTAAGATAAAGCGAATGGCAGAATTTTTTAAAATTAATTTCCCAAATTCAAAATTTGATAGACTTTTCATTGATTACGCATCCCTTATCAATGAGGAGATGAACACACTGATTAAGGTTACGGATTTTATGCTCAGCTACGCAAGCTCTGACGTACAGTTTGAAGACTTTAGCATCAAGGAAATGTTGGAAGAGCTATTTTTTAACGCCTATTCCCAAACTTTTAGGACGGAAAACATTAATGTCGAATTTGAATTTAAGGATGATTTCATAATTAATGGGAACAAAAAGTTTCTTCAGGATATTTTTCAAAATATTATATCAAATTCGATAAAAGCTCTAAAACAGAGAAGCAATAAGCAAATAAAGTGTTCAGCTTTCCTCGATGATAATAGTTTCATTTTGTTTTTTTCGGATAATGGTCCTGGCATTGTCAAAGGCGATGAAAAATGGATCTTTGGTCTTTATAACACGCGTACAGCTGAGCAGGGCGGCTCGGGTATTGGTCTATATATAGTTGAAAAACGAATTGAAGCGTTAAAAGGAACAATTGAGGTAGTTGAGAATGAATTTAAACCAACAGGAGCTACCTTTAAAATTAAACTACCATTTAACAAAAATTGAAAATGGAATCATATCCTTTAAAAATCGTTGTAATTCATGACGGCCTAATCCCTAAGATCGACCCGCTTTTGGTCGAGTTAGGGAATAAATTCGGAGAAGAATCTGTAATTCATTTTGAAAATTCGAACAAGGGCCTAGAGTATGTCCTCGATAATCTCAACCAAAAAATGGTGGTTTTGTTGGATATAAATTTCAGTCATGGGGAACTATCTGGCATACAAGTCTTTGAAGATATAAAGAAAAGAACAGCGCTGGTTTATGTTATAATGATTACCGCGCGCTCTCTCAACGAAATAAGTCACCCGGACTTAATAACGATGATTAATCATGATGCGATGGCCATAGAGAATGTATTCAACTATCCAAAAATTATTGAGCTGGTCGAGAAGGCCGCACATAAAATGGAAACCCGGGTTGATAGCGCCTTAGAACAGTGGATAAATTCGCATTCTGAAGCAGATAGGGAGAGACCATACCTCACGACAAGGACTGGAAAGGTTTACACTTTGACCCAAATTCTTGATGAAATTCGGCTCCAAACTCCGTATGGGCAAGAAATGGAAGGTAATATATTAATGCTAGCAATTGACCTACTTGCAAGGGGAAAAAAGGAAATCAATGACTAAGTTTGGTATTGCCTTTGATAATAATGATGTTGAACTCGGAGATTACTTTCGACTCAGCAAAGAGGATATAATTTCATTTATTGCGGCCCATTGTCAGGATCACAACATAATTGAGATACCCTCAAATCAGTGCAATCAAGCCTTTATAGATTTTACAATTCCGCAGATAAATGCCGATAACTTTTTGTTTTTGGCTTATTCTCATGGGAATCATGATTCGTTGACCGCCGGCGGGGCTTTTTATATCAAAAAGGAAGTTAATTCCGCCTTGTTTGTAAATTCCTTGTTTTATTCTATGTCGTGCCTTTCAGCTCGCGAATTAGGATCCGATCTTATTATTAATGGATGCCATGCGTTTGTGGGTTTCAAAGAAAATGCGAATGCTCTATTAGGCAGTTTTCAGGCCCTATCAATTGAATGCGATAACTACGCGATTAAGGCTTTTATAAACGGAGCAGGCATAAAATCGGCGGTTGAACAAATGAAGGCAAATTTTACTGGTAAAATTGACCAATTGGTTTTATCCGGAGAGCCTTTACGTGCTGCATATCTGCGACAAAATCGTGATGCACTTTGGTTCGCGGGCGTTGAGGATTTGGTATTTACGAGTTTTAACGTCAATTAGCTATATTGACTGACATATTTTCCAAAAAGATAAGAAGTCAAATCATGGCTAAGGTTCGGAGTTCCGAAACGAGGCCGGAAATCGCTGTCCGTCGATTCCTGTTTTCCAAAGGCTTCCGGTATAGAAAAAATGTCGCTCAACTTCCTGGAAAGCCCGATATTGTTATGCCAAAATTTAAGACAATAATCTTTATTCATGGATGCTTTTGGCATGGGCATAAGGGATGTAAAGCTGCAGATCTTCCAAAATCCAATTTTGACTATTGGACTAATAAAATCAGGCGTAATGTAGAACGAGATGAAAGCAATGTTGATAAGCTTAGGGAGCGAGAATGGAAAGTAATAACAATCTGGGAATGTGAGATCAGAAAAGTTTTGGCTATAAAGACTTCGCAACGAGAGAAGTTTCTGAAAATATTAAAGAATTTTGAGCGGTCTCATTAAATGTAATGCATTTTGTATAGCGGATGGTCTATACTTACTTGAAAATCAGTTCACTGCATTCCCCAACAGGGGGAGCTGATGACTTTCGCGGGCAACCGGGGCCTGGCGGATGCCGTTTGTTCTTCATAGGATCAAAACAATTTATATGCACCCATCTCCCCGTTCTGCACGGACAAGCTTCCCGGCCCGGATGCTGGCTGCTGCCTGCCTGCTCCTGGTGTTTTTTTCCTGTGCCGAGAAGAGCGCTTCCCCGGGAACAGCCGGACAATCCGGTATTGTCAATTATACAGGGACCTTCGTCAACTCCGGGTCCACCGATTCTTCCAAGGCCACCGGGAGTGTCACGGCCAGCTTTGATCAGACTACCCTGACCCTGACCTATACTGTTTCCTGGTCTTCGCTGACCAGCCTGCCCAACGAGATGCATTTTCATGACAACGGGCCCGTCATTGTCATCATCACCGGTTTCCCTGCGGCTCAGACCGGTACCGTTAGCGGAACCTGCAAGCTGACGTCGGCCCAGGCCACCGACCTGTCCAATGGAGGCATCTATGCCATGATCCACACGGTGAATTATACCGCCGGGGAAGTCTATGCTCCGCTGGTCCGGCATTGAGCGCCGAAGGGAGCTAGGTATAAACAACTTCTACCCTGCCACCTGAATTAGCAGCTTTGTAGATTGCTTCAATGACACAAAGATCGGTAAGCCCTTCTTCACCTTTAATATGATCGGGCAGCGGCTTGTTCTCAAGGATCAGGCGTCCGATGCCATCCAGTTGCGCCGCCTGCTGGTTGATCTCGGGGAAATGCAGATCACCATTGCTGGTCCTGCCTTTAAAAGGACCGTAACTGATGGCGGGCGACAATTCAAAAAAGCCATTGTCGGCTATCGCGCTAAGGCCATCGATACTATATCCATATGAAGTATTGCTATTGGCCATAGCTCCGCCGGGAAACATGGCCTGCCATACGAGGCATTCTTCCACCTGAACAAAACGTTTTGCATCGTGTACGGTTCCATATTGCGCCGTGACAGAGGTTGGGTTTTCTCCCAGGATATACCGGCTTGCCTGTACGCAATAGACGCCCAGGTTCATCAAGGCGCCACCCCCCGACCAGCGTTTGTTTAGCCGCCATTCCGATGGGTCGTCTATGTCAAAATCCTTGCCTTCTTTGCCGCTTTCAAAGTTGATGGTCTTATAACCAAGCCCGGCCTCAACGTATCGCACCGGCCCGAACACCTTCTCCTGGCCCAGTCTTTTCATCTCCAGATTATAGGGCTCAAAATGCAGGCGGTAGCCAATGGCCAGTTGCACACCCGCTTTGTTACAGGCGTCGATCATCTCCCTGCACTCCTGTGAAGAAATGGCCATCGGCTTTTCACAGATCACATGCTTGCCCGCCTTCGCGGCGCGAACGGTATATTCTTTATGCATGGAGTTGGGTAACACGACATAGATCAGGTCAATATCCCGGTTCCCACCGATTGAATCGAAGTTTTCATAGTTGTAAATGTTCTTATCGGGAATGTCGTATTTTTTTTTCCATGCCTCGCCTTTTGCAGGATGACCGGTTACCACGCCTGCAAGGCGGCAGTATTCAGAATGCTGCAAACCCTCGGCAAGGATCTCGGAATAACTGCCCAGTCCCACCAGGGCGACGTTGAGCTTTTTACCGGCGTATATTCTATCGGTTCGCTTTTTTGCAAGGGACGACGGCATCATGGCAATGCCCGCGCCTGCGATGCCCGCGGAGGCGATGAATGCCCGGCGTGAGGTCTTGATCATATCGGAGGTTTATATAGGCAAATGTAGGACGGAGGCAGCGGGAAAATGAGGAATTGTGAGGAGCGGAAACATGGGTATCTTAGTAATATAAAATACTCTCACGTGGAAGACATACAGTCCCTATTCGACACTTACAAAACCGCCATTTTCCAAAAAGACCTCACCACATTCTGCTCCATCTTTGACGAGAAGGTCCGGATTTTTGATATGTGGCAACAATGGACATACGGAGGCCTTCCCGCGTGGCGCGAAATGGCGAAAGACTGGTTCTCCTCGCTGGGTCCCGACCGCGACGTCGTTACCTTCGACGACATTCAGATTCAGGCAGACGGCGAGTTAGCCCTTGCAACCGCTTTTGTGAGGTTCACGGCCGTATCGGCAGAAGGGAAGGAACTTCGGTACCTGGAAGACCGCCTTACCTGGGTCGCCAGACAGAAAGAAGGGACCTGGAAGATCATTCACCAACACAGCTCCGCGCCGATCGATCCTCAAACGATGAAAGTGATCCTTACCAGGTGAATAACCGCACCTGACATTTGCCGCCTTTCATAAATATCTTTACATTCGAAGTAAGTTCTAAACTCAGCAACCTATGACCCCCCTCAACAAACTGTTCCTCACAGTCGCTGTAGCCGCTATGCTCAGCAAAAGATCTTCCGCTCAACAACACATCACGCTCATCCAAAAAAACTACGTGTTTTATAACGCGGGAACCGGCGCGTCCACCTCTGACTGGGCTCATTATTTCCTGGTCGAAGGCGAAGATAGAATCCGCAAGGCTGGCTTCTTCGGCCAACACTTACGAAAATATATTCAATCGGATTCCGTTGCCGTAGGTTATATGAATCAATACGCCACGAGGCAAACCTTTAAGTTAATCACCTCGGTATCCACGGTTGTGCTCGTTTCGATCTTTGGCATTTCCAATGTGGCCCAGAAGAATACCCCGGAAAACCCCAATCCGCCAACCGTAAATACAGGCCTGCTCTATGTCGCCGGCGGGACTCTTATTATCAACCTCATACTTAGAGTGGTGCCACCCAGATCGATACACAAAGCAGTAGATTCCTACAATAACTCCATCGGGAAAAAAGACACCGGGTTTGCGGGTTTCGACCTGGGGATCCAAAATGCAGGGCCTTCGAGACAATTGGCACTGGGAATAAAATTTGACCTTTAAAGCGACCCCGCCGCGCCCTACCGCATCCCCGCCCCCACACTATTCGCCTTAAACACCCGGATAAAATTCCCACCCAGGATCTTTTCAATATCCGCCGCCTTATACCCCCGCTTCAACAACTCCCGCGTGATCAGCGGATACGTCGTCACATCATCCAGCTGCTGAGGCGGCGACTCGATCCCGTCAAAGTCCGATCCCAACCCCACATGATCCGCGCCGATCAAACGAACAATATAATCGATATGATCCATCAGGAGCGAAAGCGGAGCCCGGAGCGAATCGGCCTCCGCAGGGTATTTCTTGCTGATAAACGCATTGACG
>Ga0302221_10002580_pt1 | contig 11227 bp, 4 predicted proteins | sample II_Palsa_E2_1_FD_193517 | JGI IMG/M metagenome (GOLD analysis project Ga0302221, IMG submission 193517) | Peat permafrost microbial communities from Stordalen Mire near Abisko, Sweden - II_Palsa_E2_1 | ecosystem: Environmental > Terrestrial > Soil > Palsa > Peat permafrost | place: Sweden...
TTTTCTTTAATTCCTCTTTATTTTCTTCTTCTTTATCTTTAAAGACTCCCCAGCTCTTAAGACATATAATCTTCTCAAAAGTACTCTTATTAAGCCTATTTCTTATTTTAGATATAATAAGAGCCCCTTGAGAGAAGAATCTCTTAGAACTAACTGAAGAAGCTGGAATTCTTAAATATTTCCTAGCTATTAAAAATAAAACAGGATATTTAAAAGTATTAAGCCTTTAATAATCCAAGGGTTTAATCTTTAACTAAATTAGCATCTATAAATAATAAAATTATATAAAAAAGATTATAGATTATTTAATAGAATTTAAGTATTAACTTACTTTTTTATCAGCCCTTTTTTCTTTTAAATAATTAATTAATTCATCTTCAATATTATCCTCTTTATTATCAATATAAATATCAAGATCATCTTCATCTTGATCAGAATTACTATTATTAGAACCTTCACTTATAAGGTGTTCTAATAAATAATCTGTTTTATATCTAAATAATAAATTAATAAATTTTTAAAATTAGTTTTAAAAAAATAAATAATAAATAATACTTACACTTGATAATCAATATATAATCGATTATATATGTCAATAATAAGGCCAGAAGATAAGCTAATATTACTTAATCCTTCCTTTTTAATTCGAGGATTTAAAATTAAAGCTAAATATAAAGCTTTACTTTTATTATTTAAATTGCCTTGTTTTGGATAATACTTCTTAAACTTAACAATTCCTTTATCAATAGCTTCAATAAAGACTTTATCCTATATAAAATATTAGTATAAGATTTATTTTTAATTTATTTATAAAATAAAATTAATTTACTTTAAAATCTTTTTTAAAATTTTCAAGCTTATTATATCTTTTATATACCTCTGGTATAATATAATATATAGTAGGATAGTCTTCAGCTTATAACTTAATAATAGCCTTAACGAATATAGAAATAATATTTAAAATATTTTTTAAATAAATTATTTCTATATTTGTTAAAATTAAAGCTTTATTTTTAAAAGCTTTAGATTTAAAGCTATTAATAACCACTTCAATAGCTTTATATATATATAAGAAGTTCTTTAACATATAATAAGTTGAAGACCATCTTGTCTTTTAGTCTAATTATAATTAGTATTTATTTTAAAATTAAAAAAAATTAATAAATTAAAAATAAAAATAAATAATAAATAAATAAACTAACTTAATTGAGGAAACTTAGCCTCTTTTATATTAAATGCTTTAATTTGAGCATTTAATAAACGCTTATTCTCTTGATTATACTTAAGACCAATAATAGTTTTTCTCACTTTTTTCTAAATTGAAAAATCTAAAAAATTATTAATAATTATTTTAAAATAAATAATATAATATAACTTATTAATGATTTATTGTTCTTCTTCTTCTATATTTTCTTCCTCTTTTTCTTCTATATAAATGTCTTGAGTATAAGAAGTATCATAGTCGTTTTTAATAAGAGCTTTTAATATATCTTGAATTATTAAGTTTAAAACATGAGCAATACAAGGTATATCCCCTTGGAACTTAATGCATTCTTTATTATAATGCCTTATAAAGGCTTTTAATAAAGTGTCATTTGATGAGGCATTGTCTCTCGTAATACTAATTTTAAAATAATTAATAAAAATTAAATAAAAAATTAAATAAAAATAAAAATAATTACCTTATAATATTATACTCAATATTATAGTCTTTTAAAGCTTCTAATAAGACTGTATTCATATAAGCCCCTGAATGAGCGTCTGATAAATCTTTCATAATAAGTAAATAAGATTTTAATTTAAAATCATTATTTATAAAATGTCTAAAAATAAATTAATAATTTTTTTAATGTTTTATTTATAATAAAAGACTTACAAAGTAATTCCTAAGAAGGCGTCTTGATTTATAGCGGTCTATGCGTCTAAAGTAATAGAGAAAGACCTTTGAGACTTTATATTCTCTTTAAGTTCTTCTTTAATTAAATTATAAGTATTTATATAATTTAAAGAAAGTTCATCTATAAGCATTTGAGAATATAAAGGCGGTATCTCTTTATATATAAGTTAGAACTAGATTATTTTATATAAATTTATAAAATAATTTACTTATTTAAATAAAGCATTAATCTTTTAAAAGAATAAGTAATAACTGTTTTAAAAGATATATTATTAGAAATAATAAAATTTAATAATAATCTTTTAAAGTGTTCTATTATAAAAGCTTCTTCTTGATTATTAAATTGCTTATTAAATGATTGGTTTATAATTTGTTGATCTGAAGGGAGTTCTATTTCATTTAATAATAAAATTAATAAAAATTAATTAATTAAAATTAAAATAATTAAAAGAACTTATTAAGATCTAAGCCTAATTTTAAAAACTCTAAATCAACTGATTTATGATTTGTTTTATAGTGGGTAATATAATTGCTTGTAGAAGTATAAATCCTTTGTTTTTGCCATTTTTTACTATAAATAAATTAATATAAAATATATTTTAAAATTAATAATAAAACTTACTTGCATCCAATAAATAAGCATCTTACTATAACCGTTCTAAGGAGCTCTGGATTGTCATTTGGAGGGTCTAATACTTTAAAAACAAATTTATATTTAAATAAAGGAGCTTGATCTTCAATAGGTTCTAAAACAAAATTTAGCCTATTTTGCTTTATATTAAGAGCAATTGATGAAGATTGAGACATATTTGGATATTGTTGGTATAAACAAAGATTTTTGTAGTTGGGGCCTTTTTAAAAGGATAAGTAGTTGATTTTTAATAATTTTAAAAGATAATAATTCTTTAGAAAAATCGAGGAAATCTTGTTTATTTATATTAAATTTTGGCCATCTAATGTATCTCTTTATTTCTAATGCTTGGAAATCAAAATAATTATTATAAATCATTAATGATTATAAATAGTTTATTTATAATCTATTTATTACTACTATTATTGATTTTTAATAATGCTTTGAAATCGAGGTTTCTTTGATGTTCTTTATCTGCTTATCAAGCGGTGTAAGTGCGGCCGCACGAGACTATACCTAATTAAGCCTAGCTCCCGTACGTTCCCGTCGATCCCGTAACTTTATTTGATCTTTTGCTCGCTTAAATCACGTGTATTTACTATAGCCCCTGATTTTTAAAGCAGGATGCCTATAAATCGATAGTTTTACTTTCAATACTCACTCTCTTTATTATAAAGCTTCTTATTAATAAATAAATGAAGATATAAATTATTATTATACACCACGTGATACAAATCATGATTATAATCAAATAATCATGATTTGATTATGATTTGATTTGATTCGTCTTTATTTTTAATGATTTGATTTGATTAAGCTTATAAAATCAAATCAAATCAAATCATTTGACACACTGGCTATAATCAAGTTATAAATAAAGAACTCAAAGACTCTTTATTATTTATAAGCGTTATTGATCACTTATTGAGCTCTCTTTTTCTATCTCTTCAAATCTTTAAGTAAAAGTTCAGTCTTGTCTTTAATATATAAAGTAATAAGTATTAAGACTGACAGAATAATTTACGGGTAATAAATTAAGCGCTTACGAATATAAAGCCTTTATAACCGTTTATAAAGCGTCTGAAACCTGTGAGGTTAAACCTTTTATTTATAAATATTATTATAATTAACGCTATAAGATATCGGCGTAATTTATAAGACGACTAAGTTATAACTTTTAATACCTCTTTATATAAAATAGACTATTTAATTGAAAAGAAGTTAACCGACGAGATAAATAACTTATAAGTTTAAGAAAACCTTTTAAAAGCGTATTATAATCTTATAAACATCTTTTTTAAAGCAGCGTTTAACTCTTTATTATTATAACGTTTATATAATTATAAAATCTAATTTATAAATAATATTATAAACGACTTGTTTTATACCCTTCTCCGTTATTAATCAACGGACGAATTACAGGCTATAAAATAATATTTAATCGAGAACCTTTATAAAAGGTTCATTAAGACTAATTAAGCGCCTTTTACAGTTTTAATTCTTTTTATTAAAAAGTATAACAGATCGTTATAATTCTATATCGATTATTATAAGCTTAATAATTTGACCCGTAAAGATTAATATCCGCTTTTATTAATCGAAGAGACTTTAATTAGACTTAATAAAGCTTAAATCTTTATAAAATTAAATATTCGATAAGTCTTTTATCAGATTTAAATCGATTTAAAGTCTGAAGAATTAATTACTTTTTATACTTATTATAAAGCTTATAAGTATAAAGTGATGTCTTTTAAATTAATTAATAAACCCATAATATATTAACGGTTTATAAACGATGTTTTATTTAATTATTTAAACGACTTTTATATAATTTATTTAAACGATATCTTTATTTATTTAAAGAATGAGTTTAATTATTAAAAATACGTTTATAAAGTGCTTTTACGGCTTTGTAAAACAAATTTATAAACTGATATTAAGAAGTCCGAGTTTAATATCTGTTGGTAATGCCGGGGGTGAGTATTCAAAGGTAGTCGATACGGTGCATCGTAGTAAAGCCAGGAATCACTCTCTTATGTTCTGGGTTACTCATTTATGCCGGTGTATCTGTTGTATTGCGTCTGGACTTCTAATCTAAGTGAGGAAGAGCTATTATATACACCGGGAGTATATAGGATAAAACAATAGCTTGAAACCGGTGTTTAAGTGCTCCTTTAGAGAGGTGGGAGCTCGGTAAACAAGCCTCTCCCGGCTGCGCACGTGATGCGCTGCACCTGCGGAACCGACAATATCCGTTATATAAAGTACTTAAGCTTTTTTATAAATATTAAAGAGATCGAAGTCGACTTAAAAAAGACGGAGATTATTTGTAATTAAAAGCTATTTATAACTATTTATAACGTATAGTCTTTCCTTAGATTTTATAACTTTTATCAGAAGTTTATTTTAAATTACGGACGGATCGCTTATTTATTAACGGCCTTGACTTATAAAGAGAACTCCTTCTTTTGAAATGCTTATTATAAAGCTGTATTTATTAAATTAAAAGACCGTTTAATCGACGCATTATTACTTGTCTACTTCAATATAAGTCAATAATAAAGACAAACGCTTTAAATAAAGTCTTTAAAAATGTCACGAGCACGCACGTGATATTAAGTGATTACGGACCGTCAGAAGGGGTTAGCTTGAAACCAGACTTATAACAAGTCCGTGAGGATATACTCTGGCTTCTTCCCTTCCCCCCTTTCCTCTTTAGCTTTAGATCTTCAATAGAACTACCTCTTGCTCCTTATCATCCGCTACACCAGTTGTAAAATATTAAGTAAGGGTGACTATTAAGGGGCTAATAGACTGAGTTCGCTATAAAAAAGGTATTATTATAACTTTAACCGAGTTAGAAATAGTATTTAATAGCTTATTATTTAAAAACAATAATTCCGGCTGAGATCAATTACCCGATCTATAATAAAAAGATATTAACTATTATATGAGCTTTAAAAGCTTAAAGGCTAGAGTTAAAAAGTATATTAATTCAAATACAAATCGTTTCGGATTATAAAGCCTTAGAATACTTTATAATAATTAAGGCTTTGATAAGTAAATAAATATAATAAGCTGAGACACTCTCGCAGTTTAACTTTATGATTATATATAAGCCGGGCAGTCAGAATAAAGCTGATCCTCTTATTTATAAAGACTAAGAAATAAATAATCAGATAATTATAAAGATTTTAACTTATATACAGACGCTTTTACGGCCTGAAAATTTAAACCCGTAGATCTTTACAGGCTTAAACTTCGATTTAATGATTAATATTACGCTTATAAACCCCGTTAAAAGTTCTTATAACTTAATCGATAATCTTTTATAAATTAATCAAACGAGTAAAGACTTAAAACCGCTCCGTTAAAAAGCTATAAATAAGAACTCAGATTAAACGCTTTATAATAAATTACTTCTCTTTAAAAGCCGTTTAATAGTCTTTAAAAACGACGACTTAAAAGTACGTTTATTAAGCGAAGTATATAATCAAGTATTAATAGCTCATTTTAGCCAATCAAAGACGTTTAAGCTCGTTTATAAGCGATATTATTAGCCAAACCTTTATACGTTTATCAATCGCTTTATCAATAATTATTAAACTTATTATTATATTTACGTCTCTCGAAATAAACCCTTTAGTTTACTTAATCCACTTTTAATCCCGGACCGCTTTTAATAATATATATTTATAAACTTTAAAGAATTTCTATTTGATAAGTTTAAAAGAGATATATTAATTATAATCATTTGTCGCTTTAATAAAAGATTAATCTCTATTCTTTATTATAAGAATATAAATATAAAAAAGACTACTCAGATTTATTTAAATCGTATATAATATTATTATAGACCGGTAAATACGATAATATCTGATCGCGGTCTATAATTCGTTTTAAAGTTCTAAAAAGAGTTTAATTAGATTTTAAAGACGAAGATCAAGTTATTTATAACCGATTATACTCAGACTAACGATTAGACAGAAAATATAAATTAATAGATTAATCAACGCCTTCGTCCGTTTATAAATTATTATTAAAACAATTAGTCAGAATTGATTTTTATTATAAACTATATTCAGACTATATTCTTTTAAGACTTTATTACGTTACTTTTAATATAAATCGAGTTAAACTACGTCTTTTATACGAGTTTCGACTAGTCCCGACTTATTATAAAAGAACCCGTAAGCGTTTGTAAATAATTCTCATAAAACGAAGTAATTAAGTTTATTAAACGGATATATAACGTTTAAGAAATCGCTTATAATAGAATTTAATGAGTTTAAAAGAGTTAACGGCAGTAAGTAAATAAACACCGCCGTCTTATAGACTTTTAAGTTAAAGACAAGATTTATATCTTTATTAAAAACTAAAATATAAACCGCTTTAATTATAAGCTTGACTAATAAATAAAAGGCCCGTATATAATATTAAAGTAAATAAGGAATACTTTTTAAATCGACTTATTACTCTCGATCCGAATTTACTTTATTATTTTAATTGATAAACTTTATAAAGCTATTGATAATCCGTTGTTAAATTAATTATAAGAATTAAGACTTTTTATAGTTATTAATAATCAAGATGAATAAGATATAGAAGAGATACTAGCCTTTTATAATTATTACGGAAAGTTATAATACCGGGCAAAATAAACGAATAATAAATTAAACTTAGTTTAATATTACGCTTCAAACTTTATAAACTGTTTATATAAACTTAAGGAGTTTTACGATAAGAATCCAGGTTTATTAAGTCCTTTATATTATCTCACAATCTAATTATAAAGCTAAGAAGAAGATATAAACGAGTTAAAGTATTATGACGACGAGGATAAGCTTTTTTAAAGCTTAAAGACGAGCTTTACTCGAAAGGGGGGGTAGTGTTATAAGCTTATACTTGAGGCTATATGTAATCCTTTATTAAACTTAATATAAGAAGAGAATAAGTCAAGTAATCTATTATATGACTTTTTTACGGACTGTTATAAGCTATTTATAAAAGGGAATAATCTTAAATCTAACTTATATTAAGTTTATAAACTTCATCTCTCTTTTTTAACGTTGAGTACTCGTCTCTTCTTTTCTCTTTAACTTTAAATCTTTAATAGAACTGCCTTTTACTCTCTTGATTATTTATTACGCTTGTATATATTACGGGTAAAAGTGACTATTAAAAGGCCAATAAATTGAGTTCATGACATTTAAATATATTATTGACTCAATGAATAATAAAGCTCTAATTTAAATAAGGTTATATTGATGAAGCAGTTTTTTATTATTTATTAATCAATTACAAATCTAATAATTATATAAGAGTATAATAATCTTAATATATATATTGTCGGAATTCTATTAATATTTCAAGTTAGTTTATTAATTGAAGCCGCGCTTTAAGGCTTTAATACTGATGTCATTAACCGAAGTCTTATATTTAATTCAAGTTTATTTATATATATTATATTTATATTAATTAATAACGCAATATTAAATTATATATCATTTTTAACGATATAAATATTAGTTTTCTTTCTTTATATTATAAGCTTGACATTAAAGAAGTTGATTAGTCAGTATTATAATTTATTCGGCGAGAGCCGATAATAATTATATTTTAAATATAATTAATTTCTTAGAATTTCTTTTCAAGTTATACGTTTAACTTATTACTTTTCTCTCGATTTAATAAGTAATTGAGTATATTATAGCCGGTCTTTTAATATGGGCTTTTATAAGCAATTATAACTATATATTAAATACTGTAATTTATATATATATAAAGAATATAAATTAAAAGTATTTATATTTCACGTATAAAACTTATTATTATATTAATAATACTTCGTATTAAAAGGCTATACGGAAGTGGTTAATTAATATTAAAGGGTGTATATAAACGTATAAGTAATATTGCCTTGATTTATTAAAGTGAAGGTTGAAGACCGTATTATTCCCATATATATACAAGAACTAGGATCACGTGACCCCAATAAGTGATCTTATTTAATCCTCTTCAACCTTCAATTAAAGCTATACTCTTTTAATACTCCTCCTCAAGTCTAATTAACTATCACTCTTCTTGCCCTCTTATATACGTGCTTAATATATTGACAAAAGAAAACGACAGAAGTATTAATATTATCGGACTAAAGGAATAATATCAAAATAAATGAGTGTCGTATAATCAAAACAATTAATATATATAGAGTATCCGCTCTGACTATTATATAGTGAGTGACCGTCCTTAAACTACGCATTAGATATACCTCAAAGCAGTGCCGAAATAACTAAGACTAAATATACTTAAGTCATATAATAACTTGACGAGATTAAAAAAGAATATACGAGATCGAACTTGACGAGATTAAGAATTTAAAATGGCATAAGAATCGAGGTGGCCGAAGTAGCTTAAATAGTTATAGCCAGTTCCGCTATAGCGACTATAGTGACCTTGGCTTCTATAGCGACATTGGCTTCTATAGCGGCATTGGCTTCTATAGCGGCATTGGCTTCTATAGCGGTATTGGCTATTATAGCGATCAAAGTGATCAATTAAAATTCCTGATTTAAAAGTGTAGTATTTATTCCTAAGAAGCTCTTGAACTTTATAAAAGCAATACGTTGTAATAGCTTTATAAAACCGTCTGTAATCATTTCATCAATTAGAATATATATTATAGAGATCTTCTCTCGCTCTTAAAGGTCTCGAATATGATAGTAATATATATCAATGTGCTTTAATCGGTCATATAAGTGAGGGTTTTTAATTAACGCAATTGCTCTTTAATTGTCCGCTCGAATATCGACTTTTATTTATGAGTCCCCGATATATGACGAATAGCTTATGTCTTTAAGCACTTGTGTTATCTATTGACTCATCTTAACTGTCATTAACATCGCTAAGTATTCCGATTCAATATTAGACGTAGTTACTGATCTCTATACTTTACTTGACTAAGTGATCACTCTATTATAAAGCATTCCTATACTTTTAAAAGTGCTTTTACGGTCAATTAATTGCCCTGCCTAGTCCGCATCTGAGTATAGTGACAGTATAAGATTAATCCCTTTATTATACTTCATTTTATACGTGATTATAAATCGGATATATCATATTAGATTCTTTACTGCCTTTATATAGAAATCGGCAGAGTCCTTTATATACTAACTGAGCTTTTTAAGCGTAAACGCAATATCTGGTCGTATATGAACTATAACGTATATTAAGCTTCCGATGATTTATTAATATTCCGTTATATCAGTTCTCTTATCGTTAGATTGAACAAGACGAAGTTAAGAGTAGTTTATTAATAGAATATACTTCTTCTTATACTTGCCTTAAATAATGCCAAACCGCTTTAAGACTGAGTCGAGATACTGCTCTTAATCAAAGTAGATCGCTTTATTCTTCTTATCACGAGTGATTCTAATATTAAGAACTTTTGAGACCCCTTTTAAGTCTTTAGAATTAAATCTTTTATATAATGTCTTATTAAATTAAGAGACCTCTTTAGATGTCGGAGCAGTTATAAGAATATCGTCGACGTAGACAAAGAGTATTAACTTAGAATCTGGCTTTATGAATAAGTAAGAGTCCGTTAAGCTTTATTCAAAACCGATTTCGAGAAGGTAATTGCGGCAGAAGAGGTTCTAGTCACGGGCCGACTATTTTAGCCTATATAAACTACGAAGCACTCGCAGTATATAGCCATCTTTAATAAAGACCCCTTTGAGTTGTATCAGGTATATCTTCTCTTTAAGAAACGATTCCGTGAAAGCGTTCTTAATATCGAAGTAATAGTACTCAAGATCCTTTAATACGACTAAGGCGAAAAAGATTCGAAGAATATCTATACGAATAATTAATATAAAGGTGTCAAAATAATCTTCTCCTTATATCTAAGAGAATCCTCTCGCAATAAATCGTGCTTTAAATCGCTTAAGCGTATTATTAGAGTACGTTTTGACAGTAAACACCCACTTAATAAAGACTAAGTTAGCCCCTTTAAATTTGATCTCTTTTACTCAGATTCTATTCGCAATCAGCGATGTCAATTCCTCTTATATAACGTCTTCCCATTATTAGCCGTAAGTTTTATCGTTCATAGCTTCTTTATATACGCGAGGAATAAGGATATCGAGACCAAATTGCGTTATAACTAGTGTAAGCTCTATATTGTCTTTGTCGAGTGAGTCAGCAATTGCGATTATAGCTTTTATAATCTTGCTTCGATATGCTTCTTCTTCGTTTATTAATATCTTTCTCTTTCGGAACGAATAGCGTAGCTCTTCTATTAGTGCTTTTATAACAGTAAGTTCCGGTTCGTCAATTATATCTTCAATTATAATAGATATAAGCGTCTGGGCTTAAAAGGTTAATTCGTCTTCCTTTCTTTAATTACGTAATAAGGCTCTTCTTATACCGGGCATAAGAAAGCCTAGGGCCTGTCCTTTTATACTCGGGGCTCTTTTTATGCCGGGCTCAAGAAAGCTTAAAGCCTGTCCTTTTATACTCGTCGCTTATTTAATTCCTTATAAAGTCTTCTTTTTATGAACTGTCGATAGGCTAATAATTACGTATAAGATTTGATTACTATCAGTAATAATAATAACCGAATTTATAAACGTCTCCTCTTGAAGTAGATTAACTCTTATAAAGACGACGACTTGAAAGTTATTTAGTCGTGAGTTATA
>Ga0302221_10002585_pt1 | contig 11208 bp, 1 predicted proteins | sample II_Palsa_E2_1_FD_193517 | JGI IMG/M metagenome (GOLD analysis project Ga0302221, IMG submission 193517) | Peat permafrost microbial communities from Stordalen Mire near Abisko, Sweden - II_Palsa_E2_1 | ecosystem: Environmental > Terrestrial > Soil > Palsa > Peat permafrost | place: Sweden...
TAAAAATTATATATTATTATAAATTTAGTTTTTAATTATAATAATAAAGATATTACATATATAAAGTTTTTATTTAAAAATTACTTTTTTTAATAAAATATTAATTTTAATTTTAATTAATTTTTAAATTAATTTTTTAAAATAAAAATTAATAAAATATTAAAAAATAAAATAAATATAAAGAAAGTAATTAATTATTATATAAATATAATTTATATTATAATGATTTATAATAATATTTTTAATAATAAAGACTTATAATTTAAAATTTTAATTTTTTAAAATATTTTTAAAGTAATTTAATTTAAAATAATAAATTATTAAGTTTAATTAAAAACTCTTAAAAATAATAAATAAAAACACTTCTATAATCTTTAATTTAAAAACTCTTTTAATTTAATATTTATATATATTACTTTTAAATATATTTTTAATTTTTTAATAAGTTTTTTTAATATAAAATTTTATATAATTAATTAGAAAAATATAGTTTATTAATAAAATAAAAAACTCTTTAATAAAAATCTTAAATTATTAAATTTAATATAAGTTTTATTTATTACTTTATATAGTTTTATATTAAACTTTAAAATTTATTATTTTAAATTAAATTACTTTAAAAATATTTTAAAAAATTAAAATTTTAAATTATAAGTCTTTATTATTAAAAATATTATTATAAATCATTATAATATAAATTATATTTATATAATAATTAATTCCTTTCTTTATATTTATTTTATTTTTTAATATTTTATTAATTTTTATTTTAAAAAATTAATTTAAAAAATAATTAAAATTAAAATTAAAATTTTATTAAAAAAAGTAATTTTTAAATAAAACCTTTATATATATAATATTTTTATTATTATAATAAAAAACTAAATTTATAATAATATATAATTTTTATATATTATATATAAAGTTAAATTAAAAAAAATTATATTTTAATAAAAATTAAAAAATTAAAAATAAATAATTTAATAATAATAATAAAAATTTAAGAATATTTTTAATTTAATTTATTATATATATAGTCTTTTTATTTTAAAAATTAAATTAAAAGGATTAATAATTATAAAGTTATTAAAGAATTAAAAATCACTAAAACATGTTTTATAATAAAGTATATTTTAAAGCAAGATCTCGGTTATAAAATTAGATTAATATTTATGTCGCTTATTATTACTAGATTTAAATTTATCGAGATAACTTAACGTTTATATTTTATAAAAGAAATTATAAAACATTAAAGAAATTATAAGTTTTAAAAAAGTTTTTTATGTTTTGCGCTAAAAAGTATATATTAATATTAATATACTTTTTTATTATATATTATATCTCGTGTATTAAATACTTAAAACCTTTAATAATTATTAAATAAATTAAATAAATCTTAATTTCATATATTTATATAATTTTTAATCTTATTTATTATATTTAAGAGTATTAATTCTTATATTTATTATTTTATATATATTTAATTTATTTTTAATCTTAATAACTTCGATATAAGATATATATAAAATATAATATTACTCGTTAATAAAGATCAATAAATATCCATGATTATCTTAAAACTATACTTTATTAATTTTAGCTCTTATAATTAATAATAATAAAGAAGACCATTAGAGATAAAGAAGTAAAATCACGGTATATATTAAATATAACTTTTATTATTTTATAAGTCATAAGTCCTTATTACTTATATTATAAATATTATAATTATTATTAATATTTATAAAATAATAAATATCGTTATTAATCTTTATATATATATCTTTATTAAAGTATACTTAATAACTTAAAGTTATTTAATTCTTGTTTTAAAACACGTCTTATTAATAATTCTATATATATAACTTAAATATTTTTTATAATTCGTTTTATATAATTAATAATATACTTGATTTCTTTAATTAAGTTTCTTTATATAATCCTTGCTTATATTAATGTCGTTAAGCTAAAAACATTATAATTTATAATAGATTATAAACTTAAATATTTAATTATTATTATAAAAATCAAAACACAAGTTATTATTATTAATATAAAATTAAAAAAAGCTTAAATCTTATTAAAATAAAAAACGATTCGACTATTAAAAAAATTAGAATTATTAAATTAAATAATTTAAATTATTAAATATAATTTATAAAATTAAAATTATAATTAAAATAAAAAAATAAAAAAATTATTAAATAATTAATTTTAGAAAATAAAATATTTATAAAAAATATAAATAATAAAATAATAAAAATTAAAAAAAAATTATAATAAAAAAAATTAATTATATAATAAATATAAAAAATTAAAATAATTATTATAAAATATTAATTAAAGAATATTATTTAAAATACTTTATTTATTATAAGAAAGTATTAAAATACTTTTAAAAATATAAGTATAAAGATAGTTTATATATTAAGATTCTTACTTTAAAGTATTTCTCTTTATTAAATTCTTTTTTTTTTAAGTTTTAGTTAATTAATATTATAAATTATTTCTTAACTTATACTCTTATATATAATTCTTTTATATTCTAAAATTTTTAAAAAGTCGATATAATAATTTAAAATTATAAAAAAAATAAATTAATTAAATAAAAATAAATTAAATATAATTAAGTTTATATATTTTTAAAAGTCTTCTTAAAGATATTATATATTCTATTAAAAATATATAAACTCGATCTTTAAAATAATATTCTTTTTTCTTTAAAAAATTATATAAAAATAATTTATCGATAAAGAACGAGCAAGATAACTCGAGAGTTTATAAAGATTAAAAAAAATTAAAAAGACTTAAAAAAAATAAACCTTAAAAAATAAAAAAATATATTAAGAAATTATAAATAAAAATAAATTTATCGTCTTTATTAAAACGACAAATATAATAAAAATATTTAATAAATCTTTAAGACTTAATATAAGTAATTCTTATTATATTATTTTAAATAAAACTTTATTATAAAATTTAAGAAATTAATTATTTTTTTTTAAAATATCCTAATAGATCTTAAAATAAAAAAAATAAAAACTAATAATTATTATAAAGATAAATCAAGAATTAAAGTAAAAAATTATTAAAATAAAAAAATAATAAATAAAATAATAAATAAAATTTTAATCTTATATAATTAAAGAACTTTAAGCAAGAACTTTTAAAAAATATATTATATAAACTTAATATCCAAAAAGTTAAGTAATTAAATAATTACTTATAAATATTTAAAGTCTTTTTATTTTTTTTTATATAATTATTTATTTAATAATCCAATAATTATTTAATAAATTAAGTCAAGTCTATATTATAACTTAAAATTGTCTTAAAGTAAAGATATTTTTAATATTTATTCTTTTAAAGAATAATATTTATTTATAAATTATAAAGATTAAAAATTATTTAATTATAAAAAATATTAATAATCCGATTCTTTAAGTCTTTATAATTAAAGACTATATAGCTTAATTTATTAAAATATAAATTATAATAATTAAATTAAATAAAACTTTAATAAAAACTATAAAATTCAATAATTAAATATAATTAAAAACTTAATTATTTAAAGAATATAATCTTAAATAAATAAGTATTAAAGTAAACCTAATTATATAATATTATAAAATATTTAAAAATTAATTAATTTAAGATTTTATAAATTATTTTAAGTTAAAGCTTTAAAATATTTTATAAGATTATAAAAATAAAATAATTTATTTAAATTATTAATTTAAGTTTATTTAATTAATCTTAAAATAAATTTATATTATTTTAAGTAATATAATATTATAAATATATATTAATTTAAAGATTATTATATTTATAATAAAGAAATTTTTATAAACTATAACGTGATTATTTTTTAAAGAAAAAAAAACTTTAAAAAAAAAACTTTAAAAAAAAAAAAACTAAATTAATAAATAAAATTTAAATTACTTAAAATAAATTATTAACTTTAAAATTTTAATTATATATTATAAAGTTTATAAAATCCTTTAAGATAAATAATAAATAATATAAAAGATTAAAAAAAAAAATTTATTTTATATTTGGATATTTTTATAAAATATTAAAAAAAAATAAGAAAGAAGAAAATATATTTTAAATATAAATAACTTAAATATTTTATTAATAATTACTTAAAAAATAATCCCTTTCGATAAAAGAAATAATAAAAATATAAAAAAAAACTTTAATATTAATTAAATTAATAATATATATTAAAAAATAATATTAAATTAAATAAGATATTAATATAAATTATAAATCCTTTATAATAATAATATTTATAAATACTTTATTATTATTATTAAAGAATATATTTATTAAAGATAAAAGTTTATTATTAATCTTAATTATTAAGAATAAAAAAAAGACATTAAAACTATAAAAAAAAAAACTTATATAACTTAAAACTATTTATAAAAGAATTATAAATATAAATTAAAATATTTAATACTTAAAAAAAATATTTAAAAAAAGATTATTTTAATTTTATTAAAACTTATTTTAATTTTTTTATAATTGACTTAAAGATAAAAAACAAAAATAAAAAAAATATTATTTTAAAGATAATAATAAATTTAATAATTATAATAAATTTTATTAATTAAGAATTATTAATAAAACTTAAAAAAATAAAATTAAATTAATATTATTTAATAATAAAAAATATAAAAAAAAAATTATTAATTATAATATTATTATTTATAACTTATAAAATAATTATTAAATATAAATAAATAAAAGTATTAACGAGTATTTTTTTTCGGGAGATTAAATTAAAAATAATTAATATAATATTAAGATTATTATAATTATAAGAATATAATCTTAAGATTAATTAAAAAACAAAAAAATTAATCAAGAACGGGAATTATTATAATAAAAAAATATTAAATTAAATAATAAAGAAATTAGATATATTATAAATATTAAAAATAAAGACTAAAATTAAAGAGAATTTTAAAGAACTTAAACCAGAAGAGGAATTAATAATATATTTCGAGATCTTGAACTTAATTAATAATTTTTTGAGAAAGATTCCGGAAAAGAAAAAGACAAAAATAAAATTATTTAAGAAATATAAAAGAGTCTATTATATTTTCGACAAGACTAATACAAAAAAATTTCTTTTATATAAATTAAGCTTAGATTATAAAATTATTTTAAAGTCTAGTTTTAAACTATCGTGAAATTTAATTTATAATTTATTAAAAAAAGAATTAAAGATTTTAAAGAAATATTTTAAAAAAATATTATAATTAAAAATAATTAAAAAATTAAAATTATCGATAATAATATTATTATTATTTACAGGAAAGAAAGACAAAGAATATTAATCATATATTAATTATCGAAGATTAAATAATAAAATAATTTTAAATAAATATTTTATTTCTTTAATTTTAAAAATCTTAAATAAATTAAATAAAATAATAATCTTTATAAAATTAAATATTTAAAATATTTATTATTTTATTAAGATAAAAAAAAAATATAAATAAATAATAATATTTAAAATTTATTTTAAATTCTTTAAATATTTAATATTATTATTTGGATTAAATAATAATCCAGTAATTTTTTAAGCTTATATAAATTAATACTTAAAAGAATTTATTAATATATTCGTGATAATATATTTCGATAATATTTTAATATACTTAAAAGAAAAAAAAATATATATAAATTAAATATTATAAATTTTTAAATAATTATCGAAATAAAGACTATATTATAAACTCGAGAAATATAAATTTAATATAAAAAAAATTAAATTCTTAAGTTATATAATTTTCTTAATAAATATTTAAATAAATAAATCAAGAATATTTATAATTCAAGATTAATCGATTTCGAGAATTTTTTAAGAGATATTATTATTCTTAAGATTTTATAATTTTTATTAATATTTTATATATTAATATAGTTTAATAACTTTAAGAATAATAGTTTTATTAAAAAAAAAAATATTATTTAAGTAAATAAAAAAGATATAAATAATATTCGTGAAGTTAAAAAAAAAATTTAAAAAAACTTTAATATTAATATACTTTAATCCAAAATTAAAAAAATAATTAAAATATAATATTTTAATAATAATATTAACAAGAATATTATTATAAAAATAAAAAAATATATATTTATATTTAATAATATTTTATTTAAAAAAATTTATTTTAATAAAAATTAATTATTTTATTTTTAATTAAGAATTATTAGCGATAGTAAAAAGTATAAAATATTAAAAGTATTTTTTAAAAAATATTTAAGAGATAATTATAATTATCTTAAATTATAATAACTTAAAATATTTTATAATAATAAAGATTTTAACGAGAAGATAAATTAAATAAGTAATTATATTATCGATAATAGATTTTAAAATTATTTATAAGATAAGTTTAAAAAACTTAATTAATAAATTATTAAAAAGACTAAACTATAATCAAGAATTAATAATAGCTTAAAAATTATTATTAAGATTAAGTAAACAAGAAATAAAAAACTTAATAAAATTAAAAAAAATATTAGATTTATTATATTTTATTATAAAAAAAATAAAAGTAATAATAAAAAAAAATAAAAAGTATTCTTAAAAAAATTAAAAAAAATATAAAATTATATAAAAGTAAATAAATAATATAAAAATTTATTAATAATAAAAAATATTTTAAAAGTTTCCAAAAAGAATAATAAGAGACTAAATAATATAATAACGAATATTTAAGAATATTAAAAAAAATATTTTAATTTTAAAAAAAACGAGTTTATTCTTAAGAATAAGATTTAAATATATTAAAGAATTTAATTTTAAATATTAAACGACAAGATATTAAAAAAATAATTATTTTAAGAATTTTATAATAGTTTAATAATAAATTACTTTAAAAGAAATAAAATAATATTTATATTAAAAAAATTATTATATTAAAAAAAAATAAATATAAATATAAAAGATTTTATTATTTTATATTTTATATATTAATATAATAAATTATTTAAATTATTAATATTAAAAGAATTAAAATCTTTATTAATTTTTAAAAGACTTTAAAACTTAATTATATTAAACTTAATTATTAATCTTTTATTATTTATAAAAAAAATAAACTTTTTATATAAAAAAAAAATTATTTATAATATTATTTTAATTATTATATATAAATTAATAAAAAAAAATAATATTTATTTTAATTAAAAAAAAAAAATTTAAGATTATTTATAAATATTTTTTTATATTTTATATTTTTAAAATACAAAATATTAAATAATATTATAATAGATAAAGTTAAACTTTTTATATTAATATTTTAAAAAATATTTATTAAATAAATAAAAATAAAAATAAAAATTTTTATTATATTTTATTTATAAATAAATAATTAAACAAAAAGAATAAACATTATATTAAAAATATTCTTAAGAATATATATAAATTTTGATTAAAAGAATTAAATAAATTTATTAAATCTAAAAGAATTTATATAAAATAATAATCCTTCGCTAATAATTAAATTATTATTATTTAAAGTAAATAATAAAATAATTAAATTTTTTAAATTAAAGGATTTAAAAATTTATAAATTAGAATTAATATATAAACTTATAAAAAAAATATAAAAAATATATATATAACTTAAAAAAACTTTAATGTATACTTAAGATTTATAATTAAAATATTATAATATAAAGTATAAGAGAATAGAATTTAAAATAAAAAAATTAATAATATTTAATATAAAAAATTTAAATTTAAATAAATTATACAAGAAACTTGACTTAAAGAAAATAAGTTTATTTCGAGTAAATGAGAGAAAAAAAAACTAAGTTTATAAATTAAGATTATTAAATATATAAAGATATTATAATATGTTTTACGTTAATCTTTTAATAAAATATTAAAAAAACTTTAAAGATTTATAAAATAAAATAAAAGTAAATAAATTTAAACTAAAGTTAATAATAAATAATAATGGGAATAAAGTCGAGAAATAAAAAATAAAAATAATTATAAATTTATAATATAAAATATATTAGAGAAAATTATATTATTTAATAAAATAAAAAAATTAAAATATAGATCACGATAATTAATATAAAGTAAAAGATCTCGAATATATACGAGAAGTAATAATAGAATTTTATAAAAAATATTTTTTTAAATTAAAGTTAAATATTAAAAAATAAAATAAGATTATCTTAAAAAAATATATATATATAAATATATAAATAATTATTTTAGATAATAAATTAATCAAAACTTTATAAAATAATATATTAATAAAAATAAAATAAATTAATTATAATCTTAAATCTAATAATTAATTTTAATAAAATTAAATAAATATATATTAATTAAAATAATAAAAAGACTTAAATATTAAAGTTATTTAAATTTATATTATTAAAAAATAAATTTATATTAAAAAATAAAAAATAATAATAAAACTAAATATTTTAAGATTATAAGAAAATATTAAAATAAATTAAAAATATAATATAACGATAAATATTTTTATTTTAATTATATAATATCTTAAAAAAAAAATAATAAATTAAAGTTAAATTTAAAGAAGATTTAATCTTAAAAAAGAATAACTTTTAAGAATAATTTAAAAGAATAGCGATAAAGAAAATAAAAATAAAAAAGTTAATATTAAAATTATTTATAATAATAAACAATAAAAAATTAAAGATTTTAGTTAATATAATTATAAAAGATTTATTTATATTAATAAGAAATTATATAATAATATTATTTAAAATAAAAATATTAAATAATATTAAAAAGAATAAAGATATAAATAATAAAATAATAAAAAAAAAAATTATAATAAAATTATAAAAAAAAAAAAAAAAAATAATATTAGAAATTAATTTAAATAATAATAAAATTATAAGAATAATTATTTATATAATAAAAAACGATTATTTCAAAAAAAAGAAAAAAAAAATTAATTTATAAAAAAAATAATAAAAAGATATATTATTATTATATTAATATATCGTGAATAAATTTTATTAAAATTATATAATATTAATGCAATAAATAAAAAAAGTATAAAATAAATAAAGAATCTTTAAAAAAAACTCTTAATTTATTAATATAAACATTAATATAAAAATAAGAATTATTTATATTATTATTAAATAAAGAAAAAAAAATATAAAAAAAATAAATAAACCTCGAAATAAAAACCCGCTTAAAATTAATTATATTAATACTTAAAGTTAAAAGATTAATAAAAATTAAAAAATCAAGCTTAATAAATCAAAGAAAAAAGATTAATAAAAAATCTAAGTTTTTCGCGATTATAAAATATCTTAAAATTATTTAAAAAAATAAAAGATTAAGATTATTAAAAAAGAAAAAAAATAATAAAAAACGGATTAATTATAAATTATATTCGGGACGCTCTTAAAAGATTAAAAAGAATAAAGATAATTAAGGATAAGACTTTAATAAATAAGAATAAAAAGACGAGAAGAAAAAATAAAAAAAAATAAATAAATAATAAACGAGAAAAAAAAAAATCCGGTATTCGATAATAAATATAGTTTAAGATAATAATATAAAAGATATAATAAAGTATATAATAGATTTATATTAAGACGGGCTTAAGACTTAATAAAATAAGATATTATATATTTTAAATCAAGTAATAATAATTTTATTTAATTAATAATTATATATATAAAATTATTAAAGAGAATTTTTCTAAAGACTATTTTTGCAAGTGATTAAATAATAGTAATAGTATTAATTTTAAGACTAATATAATTAATAAAAATTATAATAAACTTAATTATATTGTATAAAATCTTTTATAAAGATTTTTTTAACTAAAAAAAAAAATCGATAATAAAGAAGAATCCGGGACTTTTTATAAAAGAATTAAGGTTTAAAGTATTATTAAAAAAAAAAAAAAAAAATTATTTTTCTTAAAATTTATTTATTTATATTAAAAACTAAATCGGAATTTATTAATATACGATAATAATATATATTTAAAAATAATATTTTATTGAATAATAATAAAGTATTTAATGATTATTTCTTAAAGACTTTTATAAATTATAATAAAAAAAATAATAAAATTTATAAAAAAATTAATAAGAATATATTAATTTAATTAATTAAGATAAGATTATATATATAATATTATAATTAAAAAACAAGATCTTAAAATAAAGAAATTATTTATTATAATATTCGATTAAAAGTAATGTTTAAATTAATAACGCTATTATATATAATTTAATAAATATTTAAATTAACTTTAGTTATAAGTATAAGAATTATAAGAGGTTTAATATTAAACCCCGATTATAAAATACTTAATAAAATACTATTATTAAGATTATTAGTTTTAGTTAAAGTAATAATAAATTTAATAATTTATAAAAGAAAAAAAGAAAGAATAAAATAATTAAGTTAACTAAAAATAATATATATAAATTTTAATAATATAAAAATTATTAACGAGAATAAATTTAAAAATAACTTTAAAGGATTAAAGAATTTTTAAGAAGATTTCAAGAATATATCTTATAAGATTAAAGATAGATTTAAAGAAAATATATTTTAATTTTATAAAAGACTTTTATAATTTATTATTAATCTTTAAATCTTTAATTATTTTATAATCTTATACGATTTTAATTTATTATATAAAAATTTAAAAAAATTATATAAACTTAAAAAAAATAATATAAAAGAAAATAAAAATAAAAAAAAAATTAAGAAAGAAAATATATTTAAAAAAAATAAAAAGAATATAATATTAGTTATAAGGAAAAGAATTTGATTAAGAAACTTTAAAGAGGAGGAAGCAAGAAAAGGGGGAATAATATAAAAGAATATCGGGATATTTTTAAAAGTATAAATATAAAAGTAATTTATATATTAAAGCTTTTACTTTAAAGTATCTCTCTTTACTAAACTCTTTCTTCTTTAAGTTTTAGTTAATTAATATTATAAATTACTCCTTGACTTATACTCTTATATATAATTCTTTTATATTTATAAATTATAAAAAAATTTAAAAAATATATATTAATTTATAACTAAAAAATAATTATTTATAATTTTTTAAAAATTTTTAAAATTTAAATATTATTAATTTATAAAAAAATATAAATAAATATTTTTAATATTAGTTTTTTATAATAATTAATTAATTATTATTTAATTTA
>Ga0302221_10002589_pt1 | contig 11203 bp, 12 predicted proteins | sample II_Palsa_E2_1_FD_193517 | JGI IMG/M metagenome (GOLD analysis project Ga0302221, IMG submission 193517) | Peat permafrost microbial communities from Stordalen Mire near Abisko, Sweden - II_Palsa_E2_1 | ecosystem: Environmental > Terrestrial > Soil > Palsa > Peat permafrost | place: Sweden...
AGGATGAGGTATTTTTTATGCATGCCTGCAAACCGGTCATGCTTTTTTTCGGTTCTTCGCCAAATGATACAGGACTGCTACCAGGCGATCCACATCCGAACAGGTATTGTAAAATGCCAGCGATGGCCGCACGGTTGACTCTACTCCAAATCTCCTTAAAATGGGCTGAGCGCAATGGTGGCCCGTGCGCACAGCAATACCTTCTTGATTCAATGCTTTACCTACCTCATCGTTGGTGTAACCGTCCAAGGTGAACGACATCACACTTGCTTTTTCAGATGCGGTGCCAATTAATCGCATGCCGGGAACGGTTTTAAGAGAAGCCATTCCATATTGCAACAAAGCATGCTCGTACAATCCGATCACTTCCATTCCTATCTTCGACACATAGTCAATCGCTGCGCCAAGTCCCACGGCATCAGCAATGTTTCCAGTGCCCGCTTCAAATCGTAAAGGCGCCTGATGAAATTCCGTGTGCTCGAAGGTGACATCTTTAATCATGTTCCCGCCTCCTTGATAAGGTTGCATCTGATTAAGCAACTCTTCGTCTCCATACAAGACTCCTATGCCAGTAGGTCCAAAAACTTTATGCCCCGAGAAAACAAAAAAATCGGCATTCAGCGCCTGCACATCCGTGCGCATATGCGAAACCGACTGCGCGCCATCTACCAGGACTTTCGCACCTGCGCGATGCGCCATCTCGACCATCAGCTTCGCAGGAGTGATCGTACCCAACGCATTAGACACTTGCGTGAAGGAAACCAATTTTGTTTTTGAGTTTAGTAACTCCCCGTATTCTTCAACAATAATTTGTCCATCATCATCTACCGGAATAACTTTAATAATTAAACCCTTCTTTTTGGCCAGCAATTGCCATGGCACAATATTGGCGTGATGCTCCAGATGACTGATTATAATTTCATCGCCGGTGTTCAAATATTGATCTCCCCAACTGCTTGCCACCAGGTTGATGGCTTCGGTTGTTCCGCGAACAAAAACGATTTCGTTAACCGAACTTGCATTTAAAAAATGTTGTACTTTTTTTCTAGCCGCTTCGTATGCATCCGTAGCGCGAGCGGCTAGTTCGTGTGCAGCCCTGTGAATGTTTGAATTTTCATTTTCATAAAAATAACTGATCCGGTCGATGACCAGCTTTGGTTTTTGTGTGGTGGCTGCATTGTCGAGCCAAACAATTTCTTTGCCATTCACTTTGGTCTGAAGGATGGGAAAATCCTGTTTCACCCGGTTGATATCAAATGGAGGCTTTGAAAGCGAAGAAGGTTTTGCGACCCCTCCCAGGTTGACCTCATTAAAATAGTTTGTTGCTGCCAAAAAGTAAAAGGAGGGTTCACTTATGGCGGTGTTTCCGCCTTGCGGCAATTGTGAAGAAGGAACGAACGAAATTATTTCGTTCAATACTCTTTTTAATTCTGATTCGAAAGAAGCCTCTGTAGCTTGATTCTCTTTCTTCACCAGGGACGGCGAAATGCCACTTCCACCTACCGACTTTGGAATCTGGCCTTCTTCAAAATGCGGATCAAGCAAACTGGTTTGTGGATCATCGATGTTGAAAGCATGTTCTTTTCCAACGACAGAAGGGGACGCACCGCTTCCCGTTACTGAACTTGGCAAATTTCCATATTCCAAATTTTTGGAAATAGGTGAAGAATTCAAATGACCGGAAATTGAATTCGGATTGATCTCGTCAAGCGTATTCGAACTGACAAAATTTCCTTGGTTCTGCAAATGATTTGAAATAATAGCTGGGTCGGTGGCTTGCTGAGTCGAAATTCCTAAACCCTCAGTGGGAGGTTCAGAAAAATAAGTATTGGCTAATAGCTGCAATTCTTCAGCAGAAGGCAGACCATTGTAATCAGGATTTTGGTCCATTAATATTTATATTCATGGTATTTGGTCACATCCACATCATCCAACACGGCAATGGCATCATCCACTAAAACGGCTAATGAGCAATAAAGTGAAATCAGATAAGACGCGATAGCTTTATCATTGATGCCCATAAACCGTACAGACAGCCCTGGTGATTGTTCTCCCGGAAGGCCCGGTTGGAAAAGACCAACCACACCTTGACGCGCTTCACCTGTGCGCAATAAAATTATTTTGGATTTTCCTTTTTCAATTGGCACTTTATCAGAAGTAACCAATGGCACGCCTCTCCAGGTAATGAATTGAGACAACTGCTAAAGGATGCAGTAAAAAGAAACCTGGTTCTTTCCAAACTTTGGTGAGCAGCTCATCAAGATCATCCGGTGTAGGTGCACCGGTCCTTGTCTTTATTTGTTGTGAAGAAGAAACACTGTTGAGCAAGCCGTACTCCTTGTTATTGATTAATTCACTTTCCTGTTTTTCCTTTACCGTTTCAATGGAGAGGCGAAGTTGTTCACTGATCTGGTTATAAGGTTTACTATACAAGTCCGAGATGCGGGTATGAACATCTACCAAAGTGTTTACGGCGGATAAATTATACTCCCGAGGGTTAGGCACATAATCCACGAAAGTGTGGGGTATCTCATGTTCATCGCGCGAAGAGCAATCCACTTCAACGTTGTCTTCATCTTTTACTTTGTTGAGTCGGTATACACCGGATTCTACAGGCACCCAGTTGAGCAATCGGGTTAACCACCGTGGTGTAATTTTCTGCATTTGCGGCACTGTGCGCGTAGCAATAGCAAGTTGCCTCGCGGCTATGTCGCCTAATGCGGTCTGTTGTTTAGTATTTGTCTCTGCCATGGATTATTGTTGTTTCGTATAAATCCGATGAATGAAGATCTAAGTTATAAAAATCCCACTAATTATTCTTTGACGGAGACATTGTAATGATTCCATTCCCACGTTTTTCCCCTTCAAAGGGTTTTCCACCATATCCTTCAGCGATACAATGCTCAGGAGAATGATGGGCAGGTATTTCATAGTTTTAATTTATTTTTTTCGAGGATAAAGGTTATAATTTTAACCGGATGACAGTGGTCGCTGCCTTTCAAGAATTGAATGCTCAGGAGTGGATAGAAATAAGACCGCGAAAAGCCACGTTCATAAGAGTGAACCCGCCCATTCTAACTCCCCAAAAAATAAACGATATAAAGATCGAGTTCAAGGTGCCGTCAAACCCAGGATTTCCCTATAAAGCAGAACATATCTTACCTTCACTCACTTCTGAACTCCCTTCAACCGAAAAGATTGCCTTGAGAGATGGTGGCTTCCCGGCCGTCCGGCTGGCACCCATTTGGTGGTGGTGGTCATGTACAACGATGATCCCTACTCCACCGTCACCGACTTTGCCAGATTCCTTGGCTGATCGACATTGCATCCGCGTAATACGGCAATATGATACGATAATAACTGTAACGGTACCACCGAAACTAATGGCATCAAAGGCTCCAGCGTAGCCGGAACTTCGATCACAAACTCGGCCATGCGGGGAATGAGCTTGTCGCCCTCGGTGACCACAGCGATCACCCGGCCTTTGCGGGCTTTAACTTCCTGTATATTGGAGACCACTTTTTCGTACGAACTGTCGCGCGTGGCAATAAATACAACAGGCATTTCTTCATCGATCAGGGCGATAGGGCCGTGTTTCATTTCAGCGGCAGGGTAGCCCTCGGCGTGGATATACGAAATCTCTTTTAGCTTGAGAGCCCCTTCCAGTGCAACCGGAAAATTGTAGCCGCGTCCCAGATAAATAAAGTTGGAGGTGTCTTTAAAGGTTTCAGCGATCTCATGGATCTGGTAGTTGAGCTTCAACGCCTGCTCCACCTTGGACGGAATATTTTCCATCTCTACGATCATTTCATAAAATTTCTGTTCCGGGATCGTACCCTTCTTGCGTGCAACGATCAGTGCGATCATATTCAGCACGGTAAGTTGTGCCGTAAACGCTTTTGTGCTCGCCACGCCTATTTCGGGTCCGGCATGGGTGTATGCTCCGGCATGCGTGGCACGCGGAATCGAAGACCCCACTACGTTGCATACACCGAAAATGATGGCTCCCTTGGATTTGGCCAGATCAATGGCAGCTAATGTGTCGGCGGTCTCGCCGGATTGTGAAATGGCAATCACTACATCCCCTTCGCGGATAACGGGATTGCGGTACCGGAATTCAGAAGCGTATTCTACTTCTACGGGCACGCGGCAGAATTCTTCAAAGAAATATTCCGCCACAAGCCCTGCATGCCACGAGGTTCCACACGCGATAATGATGATCCTTTCGGCATTGACGAGTTTGTTTAAGTACTCGCTCAATCCACCCAAGGTTAGCCTCCCCGTCGAAGAATCCAACCGGCCTCTCATGCAGTCTTTGATCGAGCGCGGTTGCTCAAAAATCTCCTTGAGCATAAAATGTTCGTAGCCTCCCTTCTCAAGAGCTTCCAACTCCATGTCGATGGTCTGTATATAAGGAGTCAGCGGAAGGTTGGCAATATTTTTTATTGTCAGCTGACCATGATTGACGATGGCAATTTCCTGGTCGTTAAGGTAAACAACTTCGTTGGTATATTCGATAATGGGAGTGGCATCGGAGGCCATAAAAAATTCGTCTTTTCCAATACCCACCACCAGCGGACTTCCCTTCCGTGCAGCAATGAGCAACTCCGGGTCTTCGAGGGAGATGACGACGATGGCATAGGCGCCGACGACTTTAGTTAAAGCGAGGCGGACGGCTTCGTCCAGGGAACACCCTTCATTTTCCTTAATGTCCTCAATGAAGTGTATAAATACTTCGGTGTCCGTATCACTCAGAAATTTGTGCCCTTTCCTTTTTAAATCCTGTTTCAGCGAATTGTAATTCTCAATGATCCCGTTGTGAATGATCGCCAGTTTCTTCGTCGCCGAGTAATGGGGATGGGCATTTTCATCATTCGGTTCTCCATGCGTCGCCCACCTTGTGTGTCCAATCCCGGTATGACTGTTTAACTTTTGCCCATGAAGAAAATCCTCCAACTCCGATACCTTCCCTTTCTTCTTGTAGATGTTCAGCCCCCCATCGTTGAGCAATGCAATGCCGGTGCTATCATAGCCCCGGTACTCCAGGCGTTTTAATCCCTTAATAATTACTTCTTGTGCCTGTCTGGGTCCTACGTACGCAACTATTCCACACATGTTTCTCTAAGGTAAGTGAGAGGTATAACTGGTCAATCCTACGTTGTAGAGTTAAACTCAATCTTATTCCCAGATCAAAGGTCACTAAAACACCATGAGCTCACAACGAACACGACGAAAGTATATTTATTGAACCAAGCTCGTCGTGCCCTTAGGGCTTTCATTGTTCTTAGTGACCTTGCCTATAGTTCTTTTTGGCGTTAGTTCCAACTTAAGTACGATTTACGCAGCTAAATTTAGGGATTCGGGGTAAAACCATCACTAACTCCATTCAATCCTTTTTACAAAGCAAAAGTAATCCCAGCGATCCTTTAATCCCAAAAATCATAGTTCAGCCAGCCGCCACAACAAAGAACCCAAGCATTTCCGCTTAGGTTCCCAATCAATTTAAAAAGTCTTCTCCGTATAAGCCCCTGGCTGGCGAAAATCCAGCTACGTGCTTATCCCACGAGTTCGTTGTACAGATTATAAAAAGACTCCGTATAATTATCATCCTTCTCAATGGTCTCCACTTTCTTTTCTTTAATCTTCTTGACCAACCCTTCCAGTTTTTTATTGTCGCCGGCCACGGAAACAATATCGGAGAATTGAGCGCCCAGTTTCACAAAGCCTTCATAGTCGGCCGTTTTCAGGTGCCCGAGCATGTTGTCTTCGATGTCGATCATCTTCACTTTGCCCATCAGGTCGCCCTTGAATTTATGAGTAAAACTGTTGTTGTAAATGGTGAAAACCGTTTTTGTATTCTTAAATAGCGGATCATTTTTATACGTTGTTTTCAAGTACAACGGAATAAAGCTGGTGATCCAATCGTTGCAATGAACGATATCCGGTGCCCACCCCAGTTTGCGAACGGTTTCAATCACTCCTTTGCAGAAGAAGATGGCACGTTCGTCGTTATCTTCGTAGAATTTGTTCTCTTTGTCATGGAAAACAGATTTGCGATGGAAGTAATCTTCGTTGTCAATAAAATAAACCTGCAATTTCGCATTGGGAATAGAAGCAACCTTGATGATCAGCGGCTTCTCTTCATCTCCGACAGCAATATTGATCCCGGAAAGTCTCACTACTTCATGCAGCCTATTCTTACGCTCATTGATCAACCCAAACCTCGGCACCAGTATACGGATCTCCATCCCTTTTTCCTGCATTGCCTGCGGAAGTTTCCGGACAAATTCAGAAACCTCACAAGTTTGCAAAAAGGGGTCGATCTCACTGGCTACATAAAGGATGCGGATTTTTGACATGGTCTTGGAATTTAGAACAGTACAGAGAAACGAGGGCACAAAAGTACGCAAAATTCGCCCCTTTATCAACTTATCTTAATTTATAACGGCTATCTTTGCGACCCTTTAGAAACGGCCTGAATGCACATTTTTAAGGAAATTGAGCCGCTCAAAGCCTTTTTGAATCAGAAAAGGGCACAACGTCAGTCCATCGGTCTAGTGCCCACCATGGGTGCCCTACATCCCGGGCACCTGATTCTCGTCGAGTCGTCCAAAGCCGAAAACCAGGTCACCGTCGCCAGTATCTACATCAATCCGACACAATTCAATAATCCGGTCGACCTTGAAAAATATCCCAGGACACTGGAGAAAGACATTGCCCTCTTAGAGGGAGGAGGCTGTGATGTTCTTTTTTGTCCGGATAACGACGAGATGTATGCCCAAACCAGCACCGTGAAATTTGATTTTGGACACCTGGATAAAATATTGGAGGGCGAATTTCGTCCGGGACATTTTAGCGGCGTGGCACTCGTAGTGTCCAAGCTGTTTAATATCGTGCGGCCCGACATCGCGTATTTCGGACAAAAAGATTATCAGCAATTTCTGATCATCTCCCGGCTGGTGGAGGAATTGAAATTTGGAATTCAGCTCCAATGCATCCCCACACACCGAGAGCCGGACGGACTCGCCATGTCTTCCCGCAATCTGAGACTGAGTGAATCAGAACGCGGAAAGGCGATAGTTTTCTTTAACTCATTTTTGGTAGCCCGTGAAAGTATCAAAAGCGGAATGAAAATATCCGATGTGAAAAAACAGGTTAAAAAAATGTGCGAAGCGGAAGAAGGCGTGTTGCTAGATTATTTTGAGGTCGCCGATTGCGAAAACTTAATTCTTTTGGAAAGCGTTAAAGAGCCTGATCAATCGATCATGCTGATTGCCGGGTTTGTTGGCGATGTACGGTTAATTGACAACATGATGGTGGAACAGAGATGAACGTTGAAGTTTTAAAATCAAAAATACACCGCGCCCGGATTACCCAAGCCGAGTTACACTATGTTGGCAGCATCACCGTAGATGAGGCGCTCATGGAAGCCGCCAACCTGATCGAAGGCGAGAAAGTCCAGATCGTGAATATCAATAACGGCGAACGGTTGGAGACCTATGTCATCAAGGGCGAGCGCGCAAGCGGAATGATTTGCCTCAACGGCCCTGCAGCCCGGAAAGCACAAGTCGGAGATATGGTTATTATTATTTCCTACGCCTCCATGGATTTTGAAGAAGCAAAAAAATTCAAGCCAAGACTGATCTTTCCTGACCCCGACAATAAGCTGAAGTAATCGATTTTATGGCCAGGTCATACATAAAAACCGCACTTCAGTACATCGTCATTATCGGGCTGACCGTGGGATTACTTTGGTTTTCCCTTCGCGGGATAGTCGTTGGAGAAGGTCAGAATAAAGCCCAATTCCTGTGGGCTACCTGGAAGAGCGCCAACAAGGGGTACTTGCTTCTGATGGCGGTGACGACGATGGCCAGTCATATCGTTCGCGCCGAACGTTGGAAAATGCTTTTAGTTCCTTCCGGGAATAAAATAAGATTTTCGAGCAGTTTCCTTTCCCTGATGATCGGCTATCTGGTCAATCTTGCGGTGCCCCGCGGAGGCGAAGTTTCGCGCTGCTTTAATTTGTATAAGCTCGAAGGAACTCCGGTGGAAACTTCGTTTGGCACCGTGGTGACAGAAAGGATTGTCGATATTCTTTGTCTTTTGCTATTGATTGTGGTTTGTTTTTTTGTCGAATGGACCAAATTGGAAATGTTCATTACCTCTCTCCACTTAGGCTCCAGCTCCGGATTCAAAATTCCTACCTGGCTGATTCTACTGGGCATCATCGGGGTTCTGGGTTTGATCGTTCTTTTCTTTTTACGCAAAAACAAAAGGCTGAAGAAAGTCCTGATTGGATTTAAGGAAGGAGTGCTTTCCGTTTTTCGGTTGAAGAACAAAGGGTTATTTATTTTTTATTCGCTGACTATTTGGGGATTCTATTTTCTGATGAGCTTCTGGGTGATCAAAGCTTTTTCGGAAACGTCGCACTTGGGCTTCAGTGCCGTCCTGACTATGTTTGCGATCGGTTCAATTGCCATGGCCGCACCGCTGCCAGGTGGAACGGGTTCATATCACACATTGGTTCCGCTCGGATTGGTGATGTTGTATAGCCTGCCACGGACAGACGCTGTCGCATTCACCTTTATTTTTCATGCCTGGCAAACATTGATCATGATCGTGGCGGGAATTATATCTTTGATTGTAAGTTATTGGCTTATCCGATGGAGAACAGCGAAAGCAAAATAAAATCCCTTGCCGAAGCGAAAAAAAAAGTGGCGGAATGGAAAGCAAAAGGCCTGAAAATAGTATTTACTAACGGCTGTTTTGACCTTCTTCACCTGGGACACGTCGACTACTTGGAAAAAGCCAGAGCCATGGGTGATAAACTTGTGCTGGGACTCAATACTGATGATTCGGTGAGCCGTTTCAAAGGCCCTGCACGGCCCGTTCAGGACCAGAATTCAAGAGCCAGGGTTCTGGCGGCTTTTCAATTTATTGATTTGGTGGTTTTTTTTAACGAGGATACGCCCCTGGAATTGATTTCTGAACTTTTACCGGATATCCTCGTAAAAGGAAGTGACTATTTGGCAGAAAATATTGTTGGCGCAGAAGTTGTGAAAAAGCACGGTGGAGTGGTAAAAACCGTGGATTTCGTTCCCGGGTACTCCACTTCGGCAATTATCGAGAAAATAAAAAGAACTTAACTGTAACGAACTATGAGTTTTGGAGCATTGATTATCGGAGGATTTTTTTTGCTCATCGGCTGGATCGTGAGTTCCAGACTTAAGAGCAAATTCAAAGAGTATTCTCAAGTACATCTAACACGCGATCTTACGGGAGCGGAAGTAGCTCGCCTGATGTTGGCCGACAATGGCATTCACGATGTTCAGGTGACTTGTGTGGAAGGAGAATTAACTGACCATTATAACCCTGCAACGAAAATTGTCAACCTAAGTGAGGGTGTATATCATGGACGCAATGCAGCGGCAACAGCAGTAGCCTCTCATGAATGCGGCCACGCCGTACAACACGCACACGCCTACAGTATGCTTCAGCTGCGCTCTGCCATGGTGCCGATCCAAAACGTCAGCGCACGGGTTTTGAATTTCATTTTCATGATGATGATTTTCGGCGGTATTTTTGTTCATGGTTTGTTTTCCTGGAACACGGCATTGTTGGTCATGATTGTATGCTACGGCATTTTCGCTCTTTTTTCAGTGGTCACTTTACCTGTGGAATTTGACGCCAGCAAAAGAGCGCTAGCCTGGATCAAAACCAGAAATATTGTAACTCCCAGTGAATATGACATGGCTCAGGATGCACTGAAATGGGCGTCCCTCACCTACGTCGTAGCCGCTATTGGTGCAATAACCACGCTGGTGTATTACGTGATGCTCTATCTGGGAGGCAATCGCAACTAGATTTTTTTCCTCACCCCAAACCCCTCTCCATCTTGGAGAGGGGTTTGGGGTGAGGAAAAACATCGTGCCAGTTCCCTGGCCTCATCGCAATCATCCTAATCAACAACCCAATTTTGCTTTCTCTCCCAATTCTGACCATTTTAGCAGTCTACTTGAAGATCAGCTAAATCAGTTTAATCAAAGGTCTAAATCACGGCAATCAAAAGTATAAATCAGGAGTATGAACTTCGAACTCACAGAAGAGCAACTTTCTGTCCAGACCGCCGCCCGCGAATTTGCGAGGACCGAACTCCTTCCAGGTGTCATCGATCGCGATACTCATCAGAAATTTCCCGCCGACCAAATCCGGAAAATGGGGGAGTTGGGATTCATGGGCATGATGGTTGATCCGAAGTACAATGGCGGAGGGATGGACACTGTATCTTATGTACTGGCCATGGAAGAAATCTCGAAAATTGATGCGTCCGTTTCGGTTTGCATGTCGGTCAATAATTCCCTGGTTTGTTGGGGACTTGAGCGATTTGGATCGGAAGAGCAGAAAGAAAAATATTTAAAGAAGTTGGCCACCGGACAGGTTATCGGTGCCTTTTGTTTGTCGGAGCCCGAAGCCGGCTCCGATGCCACAAGCCAACGGACGACAGCAGAAGATAAAGGAGACTATTATTTAGTGAACGGCACAAAAAACTGGATCACCAACGGGGGCAGTGCCAGTGTTTACCTGGTGATCGCGCAAACGCATCCTGAGAAAAAGCACAAAGGCATCAATGCATTAATTCTTGAACGCGGGATGGAAGGATTCACCGTCGGCAAGAAAGAAGACAAGATGGGAATTCGTGGATCCGATACCCACTCGCTGATGTTCACGGATGTAAAAGTACCCAAGAGAAACAGGATCGGTGAGGAGGGTTTTGGGTTCACGTTTGCGATGACCACCCTCAACGGTGGAAGGATCGGCATTGCGTCACAAGCTTTGGGGATCGCCGCCGGTGCTTATGAACTCGCCTTGAACTACGCGAAGGAACGCAAGGCCTTTGGTAAACATTTGTCCGATCATCAGGCTATTCAATTCAAACTTGCCGATATGGCTGTAAAAATCGATGCCGCCCGGTTAATGATCTGGAAAGCTGCATTTCTGAAAGATCAGAAAAAAGATTTTGTCAAAGCCGCCGCTATGGCCAAACTCTATGCCTCCCAAATTGCGCAGGAAGTAACGACCGAAGCTGTTCAAATCCACGGCGGCTATGGCTATGTCAAGGAATTTCATGTCGAGCGCCTTATGCGCGATGCTAAGATCACACAGATTTATGAAGGGACGTCGGAGATTCAGCGGTTGGTGATTT
>Ga0302221_10002591_pt1 | contig 11198 bp, 1 predicted proteins | sample II_Palsa_E2_1_FD_193517 | JGI IMG/M metagenome (GOLD analysis project Ga0302221, IMG submission 193517) | Peat permafrost microbial communities from Stordalen Mire near Abisko, Sweden - II_Palsa_E2_1 | ecosystem: Environmental > Terrestrial > Soil > Palsa > Peat permafrost | place: Sweden...
GACTCTATATAACTTTTCGACTAACGGATGCCCGAAACGGCGGTATAAGCAATGGATTTCAATATTAGTAAAGTAATACGGATTATAATTAAATGACTCTTAAACGTAAGTCTGTAAAGCCTCTCTTTATATTAAAAACGGGTGTTTAAATCGTCGTACGATTAATAAAGTAATAAGCTTATTTCCCTCGCCGGACGTAAGAAATATAAGGCTAATCAAAGTGTCTGTAATATTATTATAATAGACTTGTAACTTATCTATGTCTGTAAAACAAAGTAGAAAAAAAGTGTCCGTTTTCACTATATAAAAGTCAATTAAGCCAATTAAAGTCTTGACTATAACTGATCCGATTAATACAGTTGAGCCGATGCCGAATTAAACGTTTACGGCCTTAGTTTATATAATATCGATGTCTGTATTGTTATTTATAATAGTCTTATATATAAGGTATTGTTTATAACTTGTAATAGACTTCTTAAAGGCACTTATATCGATCATAACGCCATAGAATTCTTTAAAAGTATAGCGTTCTATTATAATATATATAAAAAGGTCTTATTCACAGTCCGTAACGTCTGTAACGAGTTTAATAAGTGTGTTTACGGACGGGTTTTTAAGTGTAATTGAGTATACGAAGGAGCGGTCAGTTAATACGGTTGTGATATTAAAAGTTTAGTCATCTGTAAAAGGTCCGAAAGTAGTTAAAAACGTCTCTGAAGTCTTTTATTCTTAAGTGTCTGAGTTAAAGTCGATTATAAAGGCTTTTATTAACTCGTTAAGAGATTCCTCTTCTTTATCTTCTCTCTCATAGTCTAAGAGAAACTAAGTGATCCGATTATTAAGTCTCTTCTTATATTTGTCACGCTCTTCTTAAATATGCTTTATAAATTAATATCCTTCTTTCTTATATATATAACACTTCTTATTGTTTTGTTTATAAGGGTACGCGTTCGTACGGGAGTTATTACGGGAGTTATAAATAAGACTTAGTCAGTGTGAATACCGCTAATAGTAGCGGCGGTCTATAAAGTAGGCATCTGAGTCGGTTTACGGGTTTTACGGGTCTATAATAAAAGCTTAAGTATTGTTTAATGGGTTTGAAGCTTCGTACGTTATAATAGAGGACCGTAAATCGTTAATGAGGCCAGTTAAAGTATTCGCAAGCTTATAATAAGCGTATTTACAGAGTTCTAATTCTTAATAAACTGTAATAAACTTATTATATAAGAATTCGTTTATTTTAAGCGCTCCGTTAAAGCCATACTATAGATGCCGGAGGTCTTTAATAAGAATTTATAAGCACTTTATAATTGACTTCTCTGTATTCTTATCAATTACAGTCCGTAATTTGAGTACATTTTATTAAGTGAAGATGTCACGCTTATATTCTGACCTTTTAAAATAATTACGGGTTACTTCGTATAACTTATTAAAAGAGACATTAAAGGGGTTACTCTTAAAGTTAATATAATAATAGTTAAAGGCTAGACCGCGTAATATAATAGAGTAAGCTTGACTAAACTCTTGTTTAAGAATATCAGTCTTTTAATAAAAGTCTGTAAAAATAGTCAGCTTAAAGTCGAAGTTGTCGTTTTCACCGTTGTATTTAACTTCGTCGATATAGAGTTTAATTAAGTTGGCTAGCTCTTTGCCGTAAGTTTTTATTTGAATAGTTTAGACGTCTATGACTTAAGTAACAGAAGGGTTTTACTGATTGACGGGCGGGGTTTATTGATTAATAAAGGGATTCTAGTCTATATTCTGAGTTTTAAAAGTATTACGGTCCGTAACTTAAAGTTCGGACGTACTCCGGTCTATAAGATTGATCTTAAAGCCACTCTGACCCGTAGTTTAAGTCTTATTAAATGGATTAGCTACGAGGCCAGAGATCTTATTGAGTTTAAAAGAGGTAAAAAGTCTAATAGCTTTGATTTATTCTTAGATTTCTTCTTTAGTCTATTCTGTCGGGTCCTTTTTATATAAAGTGTTATAAAAAGACTGTGAAACGTGGAATTGTTTGTCTCTTTCAACTTATACGCCTTAACTATATAAAAGGGTCCGTAGATTATAGATATTTATAAGATTATAAGTCTTGAAGATTACTTTTATAAAGTCTGTAAAGTCTTTTTTATATTGTTCTTATAAATCGTCGTTTATGAATTTAAAGTGTTTATATTCAAAGATCTTGAACTTGATATAGTCGTTGATATTATTTATAGACGTAAAGTCGACTCTTTAACGCTATTTCTTCTGACCGTCATTGATTTACTTATTTATATCCGTTATATTACTAATATAACGTAAGACGTCTGTAAATAATATAAAGAGTCGAAGAGAGTTTATAATAAGTGAGAGAGGTCTTATAATAAGTGAGAGAGGTCTTATAATAAGTGAGAGAGGTCTTATAATAAGTGAGAGAGGTCTTATAATAAGTGAGAGAGGTCTTATAATAAGTGAGAATAGAGTTCGTAGAAGTAGATAACGGGTCTGTAATAATTCGTAGAATATTATAAAAGAGTAGAAGATCTGTAAAAGTCCGTGAGAGGTTTATAAAAAGTAAAAGGTATCGAATAAAGATGTAATAAAGATAAGGGTTTTATAAAGGTCTGTATTCGCGTCTATAACTTCTTAGTAAAAACCGTACTAAGACTTGAATAAGTATATAGAGATAATGATATAGTCTGTAATCCTTAACTTCTTAGTCTTTCGGCAGACTGAAATAAGATATAAACGGGTGGTCGCTGTCGTGTGTCGCTTAAAGGGGTATCGAGTGATTACTGATCTGTGCACGCTCACTGATCAGTGTTTATGTCATTAAATGACACAGTGGAGTCGTATTCCAAAGCACGTAATACGTATAGTATTTTATATTCGTTGGAATAGTGACTGAGGTTCAATTGAAGTGTTATAGAGTCTATATATACTGAAACTAGTGCGTCCCTTTGATTAGTCAATACTTCGTAATCAGGGGTCAGTGCAGCGAGCGTAGTAAGTGCAGTAACAGTGATTATACAGTAATAATCTGATAAACTCTTTATAAAATTAAATAAACTTATTCAATGAGTTCAATAAATTAATATACTTTTATTAAAACAGTTTTTATTGAAATAATTATAATTATAATATATTATTAAAATTCTTTATTAATGAAGTTTTTATTAACGTCGGAAATAATATATTTAAAAGGTTCGATATATATTGATTTAATAAGTCAATAAAATGTCTTAAATATATTTTATAAATATATTTTATAATCAATAAATAGTTTAATTGTCACGAGTACGCACGTGAAGTCAAGTGATTACAGACCGTTAATAAAAGGTTAGTTTGAAACTAGACTTATAATAAGTCCGTAAATATATACTCTGGCTTCACTTCTTCCCTTTTTTCCTCTTTAACTTTAAATCTTTAATAAGACTACTTCTTATTCTTTTATTCATTTTATTACACTTATATATATTATAAATAAGAGTGATTTTAAAGAGTTAACAGACTGAGCCCGTTATATTAATAATAAATTACTTCGTCGATTATATATAAAATTAAACTATTATTAATATATATAATATTTATATATATTAAGTGATTAAAATCGAAGTCTTTATAAAGAGTAAACTTAAATCGGTTTAAAGAATGTTTATATTTCTAATAAAAGGAATAGTATTTAATTAAGTAATTAATTGTTATTTTATTAATATTATTATATTTAAAGCGTTTAAAGACTCTATATAACTTTTCAATTAACGGATGATTAAAGTAATAATATAAATAATAGATTTTAATATTAATAAAATAATATAAATTATAATTAAAAGACTTTTAAATATAAGTTTATAAACCCTCTCTTTATATAAAGAATAAGTATTTAAAGCGTCGTATTATTAATAAGATAATAAATATAAAATTAATTAAAATATCTATAATATTATTATAATAAACTTATAGTTTATTTATATTTATAAGACAAATTAAAAAAAAAATGTCTGTTTTTATTATATAAAAGTTAATTAAATTAATTAAAGTCTCGACTATAATTGATTTAATTAATATAATTAAACCGATATTAAATTAAATATTTACAGTTTTAATTTACATAATATTAATGTTTATATTATTATTTATAATAACTTTATATATAAGATATTGTTTATAACTTATAATAGACTTTTTAAAGACATTTATATCGTTTATAATATTATTGAATTCTTTAAAGATATAATATTCTATTATAATATATATAAAAAAGTCTTAATTATAGTTTATAATATTTATAAATAGAGTTTTAAATATAATTAAATATATAAAAGAATAGTCAATTAATATAATTATAATATTAAAAGTTTAATCGTTTATAAAAGGTTTAAAAGTAATTAAAAACGTTTTTAAAGTGTTTTATTCTTAAATATTTAAATTAAAATCGATTATAAAAACTTTTATTAATTTATTAAAAGACTTATCCTCTTTGTCTTCTTTCTTAGAGTCTTAAAGAAGAGTTATTATAAGAGTTATAAATAAAACTTAATTGATATAAATATCATTAATAATAATAACGTTTTATAAAATAAATATTTAAATCAATTTATAAGTTTTTTAAATATATTATAAAAGGGTAAAAAGCTCAATATATATCGAGAGCAGGAACGTCGAATAAGAGTAAAGATAAAAACAAGGCCATTTGAAAAAGGTGTCACGAGCACGCACGTGACGTCAAGTGACTACGGACCGTCAATAAAGGGTTAGCTTGAAACTACACTTGTAACACGTCCGTGAAAATATACTCTGGCTTCTCTCCTTTCCTTCTTCTTTCTTTAACTTTAGATCTTCAATAGAACTACCTCTTACTCTCTTATTATCTATTACACCTATATATACTGTAAGTAAAAGTGATTATTAAAGGGTTAATAAACTGAGTTCGTGACAAAAAAGATAAATAAAATCGATTATATAAAGCTTTAAAAGTTAATTCTTTATATTTATTTTAATAGACTTTAAAATATAAATTAAAAGTTAAGTAATAAAGTAGAGTAAAAAGTATATTATATATATATAATGTTTGAAAAGAAAGTGTGAGTATTATAATGAGTGTTATTCCTTTTAATTAATTAATTACTTAATTATTAATTACTTGACTTTTATTTAACTTCAGCCTTATTATATTCGTCCCTTTATTCACTTCTACTTGTCCCCGAGTAGTTTGTCAAAAGTGAATAAAACTTATAATATTATATATACTCTTTTTCTCTCTTTTTTATCTTAAAAAACTATTTTTTTTTATATTAAAAATATCTAGACGTTTAAATATCAAATCTATTAAATCTATTGAAATAAACGTTTATTTCATTAATTCCTCTATTATTAATAGCTTTAAACTATTTCAATAAATTATAACGATCACTTCCACCGTTTAAATCACTTAAAACCGATCTTATTGTCGCCGTCGACTTTCTCGATAATTTTAACTTCGACGAATTCTAACTTTAATCCTTTTTAAAATAATTAAAAAGATTAAAATTCTTCTTTTTATTAATAAGTCTTTTAATAAAATAGTCTTAAAGTATTATTGACTTTAAGCTCTCAGTTTACGCCGTCGCTTTTAAATATTTAAACCTTTTAAACCTTTTAAAACATCTTTGATTTCAATAAGTCTTTCGATTTAAAATAATAACGACAATCTTTTTACTCTTTTAAAAAGTCTTTTTCGATTCTTATTTATAAAACTAACACTTCCTCAGCTTTTTATTTAAGTCGACTAAACAACTTTAAGATAAAGCTTTTATTCTTTTAAAAAGACTCTTATTAACTTTTAATTTTAAAGCTGACACTTTTATAATTTTCTTATTTAAGTCGATTTGATTTCGATAAAACCGACTTTCAATTTAAAGACAATTATAAAAATAAGGTTTTTATTCTTTTAAAAAGACTTCTTTTAATTTTCGCTTATAAAACTAACACTTATATAATAAAGTTATTTAAATCCGTAGACTTTTTATTTGATAAGTCATACTTTATTCACTTTTAAATCTTTTTAATATTATTAATCTTTAAATAAAACTGACAGTTTTATAAACTTTTAAACTTTTATCTTTCGATACGATCTTTTAATACGAATTTATAAATCCTTTCCTTTAATATAAATCTTTCCTTTTGAACTTAAATTAATCGACGTTTTTAATTCCGTTTAAATATAATTATTAAACTCTTTTTTAATTAATTTTAAGTCTCTTTTTTAATTATTTAAAAGTAAGAAATTATTAATTATATTTAATATAGTCTTGAATTATCGACTATTTTTATCGTTAAGTAAAATTAAAAAAAGTATTAATTAATTATATAATGAACTTTATTAATCTTTATTAATATATAATATTAAATTCTGTCTTTTACTTTAAATAGGCTTTTTTTTTATTTTTACTTTAAATAAACTTTTCTTTTATTTATCGAGTGTTATTTTCTTTTTATTATTACTTTTATTTTATTTTACTTTAAATAAACTTTTCTTTTATTAAATAAAGTCGACTTTTTTACTAATTATTTATAGATTAAATTATATACTTCGACACTTTTTTAAAATTAAAATTCGACTCTTTTATAAATTAAAAACTAGATTTTAAATAACGGGCGTTAATTATAATAAACGTTAATTATTATTATACTTATTATAATAGTTTAAAAAGTCGTTTTATCGTCTTTTTATTATAAAATACGGGCGTTAATAATTTAAGAATTTATTATATAATGATAACGTTTTCTTAAAAGTACAATATAATTAATAATATAAAAAGAGTAAATATTAAGACTTTTTAAAAGAAAGCAAGTGTTTAAATTATAATGACGGCCTTCGCTCGCGATTATTAACGTTTGAAATACGTACGTTTAATTTATAAAACCGTTATAAAGTCTTAAAAAAGCTTCTTTTACGTGAGTTGATAATAATATCTGTTTTTCAGTGATAAAAAACACTTTAATAAAGTAATAATATAAAAACCGGCGTTATACTTCGATTAAAATCTTCTTTTTATTATAAAGGCTTTTTAAACCGATTATTCATTGATATTTCTTTTAAATATAACACTTTTAGTCTGTAATTAATCTTTATATTCTGAAGTCGTTTATTATTTAATTTAATTACTTATTATAATCGTCTTAACTTTTATTATTATTATAAAAGTGAACGTATTATTATCGTTATATTAATATAAAAATAAAGACTTATATAATAAATTTAATACGGTTAATTTTCATTTATAATTATTAGTCTTGATATTATTATCGTTTAAAAAGAATCCGTAATTATATAATATTATAATTTTACACTTTAATATCTTTAAAATAGTCGGAATAAAAGTCAGAATTAAAACTAAAAACAATATCGTCAAGAGAGTAGAAATATTGTTTTCTTTAATAAAACAATTTCAATTTATTTTTAAAGAACGTTTTACGTAATAGTGTTTTATTAAGCTTAAGCTCTTTCAATTTATAATAACTTTTCTCTTTATTAATTCTATAAATTTAATAAAGTCCCAGTTATTTAAAGTTTAACTTCTTATATAAAAACATGTCGATTTCTTTAATAAAGTTATAACGAAGTATAATATCTTTTTTTTCGAGAGGTTTTACTTTAATTTTATATTTTATATTAAATATTTCTTTTTTTTTATCGTCGGCGAGTCTTTTAATAAATAACTTCTTCAACGTCTTCTTTTTTTATTTAAGACTGTCGAGCTCGTAATTTAAAAAGCTTTAATTTATCAATTACTTCTTTTATAAAAATAATTCTTTAAATTAAAATTTTTAATTCGATTAATAAAATAAGCTCTCGTTTATAAACTATATAGAATAACGTGTATTTAATAAGCCTATAAACTATAATTCGGTTTATAAATAATACTACCGTTAAGTTTATAACTTAGTCGTTATTAAGTTTAAATAACGTATTTTTTAAAAGTTAATAATTATAATCAATTATTTTATTTTTAAAGACATAATATATAAAGACTTAAACTCTGTCGACTTTTTATTTATTTAAGAGATTAATTACTTCGCTTTTGAATTCTCTGCTTTTATTAAGAATTATTCTTTAAAAGACTTTATAACGGTATATAACGTTTTTTTAAATAAAGAAAGTAATTTTTTTAATTTTTTTATTTAAAATAACTCGGGCTTTAATTTAATTACTTATATCGTCTCGAGTTAATATTAAATATTACTTTTCTTTTCGTGACGATATATAAGTAATATTAATAACTTATTTTTCTATCAGTTTATTAAAAACAATTAAATATAAAAACTCTTCTTCTCGTTATATCGACCGAAACTAATATTCCGGACATAATTTAATATAGTCTTTAACGTCTTTATAACAGCCACTTTAAAAGTATCGTTATAAGATCTGATAATAAGTGCTTTCTCTTCTTTTATACCCGTTTTAATTATAAACGTCTTTTAAAATCTAGGCTCGTATTTCTTCTTTATTAACTATTAGTTTAATAAACATTCCTTTTATTAATAAACGTTATAACTTCCGTTTATAAACTTTATACTTCAGTGCTTCTCTTTTAAATCTACGAAATTCCGGAGCGCTTATACTTTTTAACTTCTTAAGCGTAATTAAGTAAATAGTTATCTTAATAAATTCTTTATTATATTCGGCATTAAAGATAAACGTCTTATGTTTTAAGTCGTTATTTAAGCTTAATTTATTATCGGAACTCGATTCGTTATTTGAATTGATTTATCTTTTAATTCTCAATTGAATAATAATATTTTTTATATATTAAAAGATCTGTCTTTTATTTTAAAGTTCCGGGTCTTCTTCTTTATTTTAATCGTCTTCACTTTAATCACTTTTAAGTCTTATAAGACAGATTTCATAAACTTTAAGTTTAAAAAGAATTTAGTCGTTAATGTCTTTTTTTTCATTAAACTTAATATCATTTAAATGTTTTAATCGTCGTGACAATACGTCAATTATTATATATTATTTTCTAAGTATATACTTCATTTTAAAGTCGAATAAATATATTCAAACTAATTATTATATAATCAATGCTTTAAGTGATCAATAGCCGCTTTATTTAAATATATTATAAATATATTCGCATCGGTTTTAAGAATAAAATAACATTTAATAAGTTAAACTTATAGCTTTTTTAAGATCTTAAGTACTCTTTTATACTTTTATTTAATAACGTCGTACTTCTTTTCTACTTATAATTAAACATTACTTTTATATCGTATAAAGCGGACTTTTCCGGGTTTATTTTCTCTTTAATTTAAATAGCCGTTATATCTTTTTAAATTAACGTTTACTCCGACCACGATCTCTTTTATTTTAAAACTATAATCGATTTTAATAAACATTAATATTGTGACTATTACTTATTATAAAGTCTTTATTACTTTACTTTATACGTTTAAGTCTTAATATTATTATAAGAGTAAATAAAGGGAATATACCGCGTCCTTTTATTAACGGTCTTAATATAAATAAAAGAAAGTAAAAGTTTTATTCTTTAAGTTTAAGTCATTATTATTATCTCTTTATTCTCTTTAAAAGAAGTCTACTTTAAGAAGTAAGAAGTAAGAAGCACTTTTAGACCCGTAGATCACGTGACACCTTATTATATCCGCCCCCTCTATATAAGATGCCGTCTTTTAATATAAAATAATTATTATAATAAAAAAGAAACGTTTAACGGGCAATTAGTCCCTTTGGCTTTTATAAGTCTTTAATAATCTGTCTTCTTTTATTAATTATATATTACTCCTTTTATTATATTAAGTATATTAAGAAGAAAAAAAAGAAAAACATCTTGTAATCAAACCTCGCTTTTAATTTCTTTTATAATAGACTTAATAAATGATAAAGCCAGTTTAAAACTACTTTAAATACGGCTGGAGCGACGAGTTGCTTCTTTTAAAACTTTTTGACTTTTAGCCTTTTTAAAAGGGCTCAATCTTAAAGTTAATATATTCTCTTTAATAATAATCAAACGCTTTTACTTATCTTTTTTATCATTGAAAAGAAGCAGTTTATTAGTCTTTTATTTAATCCTTTTATTTTTAAAAGAAGGACTACTTATAGTCAAGCCTTCAACTTTTGACGATTCTTTTAAAATATTCTTAAAATTTAATATATTGAAATCAAGGTTTAAAATGTCTTTATTATAAACAAACTCTTTAAATAAAGATTAAAGTCGGATACATTTAATCTTCTTTTTAAACGTGTCGCCCGTTCTTTCGACTGTTTTTAATTTAAGCTTTACTTTTACTTTATTATTTGATTCTTTTATTATTAAGCCGAATATAATAAAAGATTTCAAAGGCTTAAGTATATTATTTTTAAAGAAGACTTAGATATAAGATAATAAAATCTCAAAAACTTCTTTAAGAATTGTCGGTGTCGATGTTTTTTTGTCTTATATTTATTAATAATATAAGTCAAAAGAGTCATCTTTATATTGTCGGTATTCATCGTTAAAACTAGTTTAAATCTCAGACTTAAAGAGCTTCTTTAAGATCTTTTAATGAGATATAAGATAATCTTTTAATATAGACCCGTCTTTTATAAAAAGAATATCTATTTTTATTATAATAACTCGATCAATGAACTTCATTTAATTTATAAGTGCTTTATTTAACGCTTTAACACTAGTAATAAAACGATAGGCTTAAAAGAGAATAAAGTTAAAAAGAATGTCTTTAAAGTTAACTTATCGTAATATAAAAAGAATAGCTTGATTTAAGACCGCTTTATATAAATTAAACTAATTGACTTTATTCTCAAACTTTTCTTCTTTATCGATGATTATATAATTATTATTAATAATCCGAAAAGATGAGTTAATATTAAGATTAAATCCGATATAAGTGTTTTATTTAATATAGACAGTATTTTTAATGTCGACTTTAATAAGCTTTTAGCCCCCGTATTTAATAGTGAGTCTTTTTTTTATAATTAATATTGATTTATTTATTGTACCGGGCTTATAAAAAAGATATAAGCGTTATTTAATACCCTTTTACTTTATTAAGATATTAATATACTTATAATTATTTTTAAGAAATTAAACTATTGAACTCGTTATCTCGGTTTTAATTTTAAAGACGATAATATAATTTATAATCCGGTCATTAACCCGCTTATTTTTTTCTTTATTTAATATATCAATTTCTATAATATTAAACGAGTTAATATT
>Ga0302221_10002592_pt1 | contig 11197 bp, 13 predicted proteins | sample II_Palsa_E2_1_FD_193517 | JGI IMG/M metagenome (GOLD analysis project Ga0302221, IMG submission 193517) | Peat permafrost microbial communities from Stordalen Mire near Abisko, Sweden - II_Palsa_E2_1 | ecosystem: Environmental > Terrestrial > Soil > Palsa > Peat permafrost | place: Sweden...
TAAATATATATTAATAATTTATAATATATTTTTAATTAATAAAATATATATATAATAAATTATTATTAAGATTAATAAAATTAAAATATTATATAAAAAATTAATTATAGATATTAAATTTATTATATAATAAATAATAATATATTATAATTAAAAATATAATATAAAATTTAAGTTTAAAAAAAAAATAAGATTTATTTACTTAAAAAAAATATTAAGATAAAAAAATTAAATAATAAATTAAATTATAAAAAACTAGGATTATTTAAAATTAATAAAAAAATTAAATCTATAAATTATAAATTTAGATTATTAAAAATAATAAAAATATATCTAGTATTTTATATATTATTTCTTAAATTAATATCTTTAAATATATTTATTATATTAATTATAAAAATTTAATAATTAAACTTATAAAAAAAATATAAAGTCAAGATTATTCTTAATTATTAATATATCTAAAAAAAAATTAAATATTTAATTAAATAAAAAATATATTTATAATTAAAAAATATATAAAAATCAAGAAAAAATCTTAGTTATCCTAAGAAACTTAAAAAATTTTATTAGAGAAATTTAGAATTTTCCAGAAAACTAGATCAGGATTAAAATTATCTAGACCAAGAATATTTAATAAATTAAAAATATTAAAAATAAAAATAAAAATCTTATAATCTCGTATTTTTTTCTTCTTTAATTCTTTAGTCTCTATTATATTTAATTTATCTAAAAAATAAAGATTATAATAAATTATTTTAATTTTTTTCTTATAAAAAAAATAATATTATTTTTATAGGCGGGCCACATGGATTATAACCTCTTGGGCCTAGGCCATAATATATTTCTTTTATTCTTCTAGAATATTTTTCTAGCGCTTAATAATTATCTAGTTATTTTTTTAAAATATATTTTTATCTTAATTATTAATTAAATTATTATAAAAATATTTATAATAAATATATTTAATATAATAAAAAAATTAATTAATATTAATAATATATTAATAATCTTTTTTTATATAATAAAAATAGAATAATATTTTAAAGTCGTGAGTTTTAATATTATAAACTAGTTTAATTTTTTTTTTAGTCTTATATTAAATCTTAAAGAATATATTAAAAAAAAAAAAGTCGTTACTAGATAATTAATATTTTCTTATCTTATTTATTATAACAAGATATTATTAAGCTAAAAGAAAAATAATATTATAAATTATTATTAAGACTTAAGACTCGGGTATAGAGAATACTATATCACAGAGAATCCAATGACATATGACGAGGTTATATAGAGGTCACGTGACGGATCCTGGTGGATCCATTTACGAGGAATAGGAATCCAAAGGAATCCGGGATTTCTTGGGGGTCCAGTATAGTATAAAGAACTATATAAGGGAGTCGTGCTTCTAGATAAATAAGAGCTTTATACTTAACTTAAATAATATTTTTTATATACTTGTAATTATATAATATTTTAAGATATTACTTAATAATATTTACTGGATTTATCAGGATCCCTATCTAAGATCCCTTAAATCCTTAATATATTAAAGTTTACTTCTATTATAATAAACTATAAGCATTATAATAAAATCGTGAAAAATAATAATAAAAATATAACTCTTTAATATATTATTTTATTTTATTTTTAAATATAATTTAATTAAATAAAGTATAAAAATTTATTAATTTTATTAATAAAAATTTATTTTATATATAAATAATTATAAAATTATAACTTTTAAGTTATAAAGTTAATTTAATATAATAATTTTTTATATAAACTAATATTAAACTAAATTTACTTTATTTATATTAAGTTAAAGTTATTTTTTAAAAGGGTTTAGTTTTAATAATATTATAAAGTTAATCCCTTCTTAATGTTTCCTTAGTCCGTGCGTCGGGAATTCCGACACCTACTGGTGACCTTTCGCCTCGCAAATTCCCTCTCTATAACCTTATCATGAATAGTCCCGCCCAGCACTTATTTTTATAAGTCTCTTTCCCGTTTAAGTTTCCATTGTAATCCCATAGCTAATTAACCCCTCTCATACAAGTGGGGCGCTCTGGTCAAGTTGGGAATCTTTTAGGCAACTCTGACGCGGTGTGCTGACTGTGCAGTACTCGGTCTGCTTAAGTGACCACAAAAGAGCCTTGCGAGAGTGGACGCAATCTTATAAATGTAAAAACCTCATTCACTCTACCTTTCCTTTCATGTACTATATTGATAGCATCGATTTTATAGTCATAATGAGCTTTAGCCTTCTTGCTAGCGACTGTATCGCCATACTCCAGTTGGCCAACAAAGTCCTTGAGCAATTCGATGATGCTCCTGAGCAATTTCAAGCAATCTCAAACGAGTAAGTTCTCCCAAGCAATTACTAAAATAATGCTTGCAGATTAATATTACCACAGAATGAAAAGTCTATCGAATGTCCTTTGAGACGTCGAGCGCGCGCTTTCTCGGCAAGTATTCGCCGACTATGAGAAGAATACCTTAGCACATATTCTTCAAGAATGCCACAACGCTCTTATCGCACTAGAGAAAGTGGTAGACGAGAATTCTCAATTAGATCTGTCTAATATTCATGGCTTCCGTGATAAGTCGCGAAGAATGTTGAAAAGATTGACATGGCAGCCAGATAATATTAAAGAGCTTCGATCTCGTATTGCCTTGAATGTTGGTCTCTTAAGCGCGTTTAATGGAAGCTTAATAAGCTACATATCCGAAGTTATAAAAAAAAGTACTACAAAAAATTGACATATACTAGCAAACACACGTTAGAGACTAAAGACGGGGTAAAACGGTTGCATGCACGCTATAACAGGCGAGAAGACCAAGCTATCCTCGACTGGCTCACTCCGATAAACTATGCTCCTCAGCAGCATGATTTCATCAGCCGGCGACAGGCTGGGACCGGCCAGTGGCTTCTTGACTCAGCCGAATTCCAGGCGTGGTTGAACGCCGACAAACAGACGTTATTCTGCCCAGGAATTCCTGGAGCAGGAAAGACAATCCTCACGTCAATTGTCATCGAAGACTTGCACACGAGATTCCAAACCGATAGTAGCATTACTATTGCATACCTCTACTGCAACTTTAATCGAAGCTATGAACAAAAGTTAGATGACTTATTATTAAGTCTTCTAAAGCAGCTGGCGCAGGGACGGCTAGAAATCCCCGATGTCGTGAGATCGCTCCACGATCAGCACGAACACCAGCAAAAGCGACCCTCGACTGAAGAAATATCTAAGGTACTATATTCTGTCATCTCAAGCTTCTCTAAGGTCTTTATCATTATCGATGCACTGGACGAATGCCATAAATGTCAACCCAAGCTTCTCTCCGAGATCTTCAACCTTCAGGCAAAATGTGGAGTAAATCTCTTTACAACTTCTAGATTTATTCCAGAGATTACAGATCGATTTAAAACCGGTGCTTGGTTGGAAATCCGTGCTAGTGATAGTGATTTGAGGAGATATCTGGATGGCGAAATGTGGCGGCTACCAAAATGTGTGTCAAAAAGTCCTGACCTGCAAGAACAAATAAAGGATATCATCATTAAAACAGCTGATGGAATGTCTGTGTTCCCTAGCCCTCTTAAATAGGCAAAATAAGTTCACATTCCCTTAGGTTTCTTCTTGCCCAGCTCTATTTGGTATCACTTACCGACAAGGCCACGCCGAGGACAATCAAACGTGCATTGAAAGATCTACCAGATCCTCTGAACGGATCAAACGCATTAGAACTGGCTTATGAGAAAGCGATACGAAGAATCCAAGGACAAGAAATAGGCTTTGCAGAGCTTGCTTGGCGTGTTCTTTCATGGATCACCTGCGCTAAGAGACCCTTAACCAGTACAGAGCTGCAACGTGCACTTGCGATCGAAGCTGGTGATACAGAGCTAGGTGAAGATAATCTTCAAGACATTGAAGAAATAGTCTCACTATGCGCTGGACTAGTTACTATCGATGAGGAGGGCGACATTATCCGGTTGGTCCATTACACACCCCAGGAATACTTTGAGAAGATTCAGAGTTCTTCATTTCCTGATGCGCAGAAAGATATTGCAGTAGTATGCGTTACCTATCTATCGTTTAACGCTTTTGAAACCGGTTTCTGTTTGACAAAAAACGAGCTAGAGGCACGGCTACGATTGTATCCACTTTATAGTTATGCGGCCCAGAACTGGGGCCATCATGCTCGTGCAGCCTCAACAAAGGTGGAACAGTTGACTCTAAAATTTCTCGAGAATCAACAAAAGATCTTTGCCGCTGGCCAGGCGATGATAGCTTCATTTCCTGGCTTCAGTGAACGAGTGCCAGGGCAACTAACAGGAGTTCACCTTGCGGCGTACTTTGAATTGAATGAAGCGATCTTAGCTTTATTTAGGAATGAGCATTATATAGATGACAAAGATAATTATGGGCAGACGCCATTATCGTGGGCTGCAGAGAACGGGCATGAGGCAGTAGTGAGTCTGCTGCTTGATATGGGCGCTGAGATCGAGTCTAAGGACAAGGATGGTCGCACATTACTATTATGGGCAGCAAGGAAGGGGCACAGGTCGGAAGTGAGGCTGCTGCTTGAAATGGGCGCTGAGATCGAATATAAAGACAAAAATAGCCAAGCACCACTGCTGTGGGCTGCAAGGAACGGGCACGAAGGGGCAGTAAGGCTATTACTTGAGAAGAGGGCTGAGTTTGACTCTAAAGATAACGATGGACGGACGCCGTTCTCTTGGGCTGTAGAAAATGGGCACGAGACAGTAGCTGGGATATTGCTTGAGAAAGGAGCTGAGTTCGACTCGAAAGACAATGATGGTCGGACGCCACTATCGTGGGCCGCAAGGAAGGGATATGAAGGATTAGTAAGGCTATTACTTGAGAAGGGTGCTAAGTTCGAGTCTGAAGATAATAAGGGTCGGACGCCACTATCATGGGCTGTAAGGAAAAGGCATAACGCAGTGGAGAGGCTATTACTTGAAAAGGGCGCTAAAACTTAAACACTTGATTTAGGTATAAAGAGTTTCTTTTATAATATATAACAGGTTTAACAGAAAGAAGCTTTGGCGTTTTAATATAAATATATTATTAGAATATTATTACTAAGTCAATTCCGATATATTTTTTCTTATAGAGTATTAAAAAAAAACTTTTTTTTATATATTTATACTAATAGATATAAAGGGATAAATAAATACAGAGTTCTTAATATTATTACTTTAGTAACCGGCTTTATATTTTCTTTTAGGCCCAGCTTAGCTATCTTTTTATCTAATAACTACTTGAAATATCGCCTTCTATTACTACTTCCTTACCGCCTACTCTTTCCACTCACGTTAATCAGTCCTAACTCATTAAACAAACCTCTACAAGCAGCTATCTATAGCATAGTGAAATACATATCGGAGTGCCTGAACCAAATCACCTAAAACGACGGGGAGCCAAATTTAAACCATCGAGGAGGCACTATTTATAGCTAGGCCAGATTTTGAAGCCCTAAGCAGGTGTGCTAGCCTTTAGCTACGAGCACGTTTTTCTGTAAGACCCTAGGTTAGAGTAATGGTTTTTGAAGTATTGCATTTTACTATACTGCAAGATAACGCATGTGCCTTATTTGTATTACAGGCCGGAATACTTTGATTTGTAGTACTACAACTAAGAATGGTCCAAGTTGCAGGACGCAGATCCAATGACCTAGAAATTAGAGCACGTTATAGGTTTTATAGTTAAACCTCAAGTTCCTGGGGTATTTCGTTTGGTATCAATGGAATATGAGCAAATGGCATCGACCCCAATCACGCGAGGCTTAGTGGAATTGCGAAGGTGTTGGAGAGCAGACTTGAGACTGGTGGTTGCTTTAAAGATGTTCGTGCTATGATTCTCATCGTGAGAGGAATGATCTACAGAGACAGCTGCATCCCCTTTATGATGGTTCGGCATCATGGGATCGATGGGTGACCCTTGGGCTGCTTTGTGCGCCTCACTTGACTGGATTTCCAGCGCGCCTCGTGGTGGCGTGAGAATGTGGATATCTTCCGTTACTGTTGGATCGCCCCAGACGTAGGACAGTGCTTCGTAGGCAGGATTGTCTGCCAGAGATTGATGGATAATCTCGACTTCCACCATCGAGTTACCTCTGCCTGGCTGAAGAATTAGAAGGCGGATCTCTTGCATGGAAGAGTCTAAATGGTGATATTGATAACGCGACATGATGAACGTTAATTAGTGATAATTTTTGTCGGACTTTACAGTATATTGAACTTCCCTTGGGATGGTGGTGAGGAGAAGAACCAGGCTGTTTAAGTCTGGTAGCAGTAAGGCGACAATTCCAGCACAGCCACTACCACGCGGTACTTGCATGCTAAGGTGTTTGCAAAACCAGGCAGCAAAAACCTGCATAAGCGACTCAGACTAGAATGCGTAATACCGGTACAGAGTTACATAAGGCTCGAGGAGCTTGAAGAGCCCAATGATCGCTTCATTGATCTATCAAACCACTCTGCCACCAATTGGCTCATTTGGACAAGCGTCAAAGCAACAGCTCGATTAGTTCTATATGTATGTAACTGCCAGATCTCAAAAAATCGAGCCCAGTAGCTCTCACATTATTGAACGACTGATCGAAGCATTTGCAAAAAAAAACTTTGGTCGCCTAAAGGATTAGGAAAAGGAAGGGAAGCCCAATCAAGCTGATTGACTATAACACGATCTGAAATAAATAAGGCTGTTGTTGCTTACTCATTCACTTAACAAGCTTAGGGCAAAGAGCTGTAAATGTATCTGCTATCAGGAGTGTTTATACAAAGGCACGAAAGCCCGTGTTTACCGAGATTACTCGGACATCAAAGAATAAATAAACTGATAATAAAGTCAACAAAGCAGTAGACTGAAGCGAAAGTCAGAACAAGATCTCGATGATAACTGAGAAGTCGAATCAAAACCCTGTCGGAACGCAATTCAAGGATCTGAATAAAAGTCAACTATACTAACAAAAAAAACCTAAGTTTTCAAACTTTCAAGGGCCCCTACATTCATACCTCACAGCCTAGGCACCATCTTCAACTCCGCCATCTTCTCTATCGTATCCTTAAACCCATCCGCAGTCCTCACATGACCATGCCACCCCAAAGCCTTCGCCTTATCCATAGTCTGCGTCCTGCTCCACCCACCAAGCATTTCCGCATCAAGCGTAGCAAAGACATTCATCAACGTACTCTCATTCCCCTCCTTCCACGGATCCTCCGCTCCCACAAGGCCGTCTCTCTCCCTAATTTTCTCCCAAGCTTCTTTAACCCCCTTTCTCTTACTCCACTCCTCAAAACTAAACTTAACCTTCACTACTCCCGGCCCGCCAAAGCCTCTGGGCGGAGGATCCGTCCCAAGCGTAATCGTCTGATATTTACTCTCATCCTCTTCCGGCTTCCCAGGCTCGAGTCCATACCAGCCCGCAACCTCAGGCCAGAACCTCCCATAACTAAACGGCGAATCATCCACCAGATTAAACACTTCATTCTTCCCACCCACATTCAGTACAATCCATTCGGAGAAATACCCAATGAGACGAGCGGTCGTGTTATCTTTATTCGCGTCCCAAGCCGCGACATCAGCTGGAAAGTCGAGTTTCTGACCGAGTTCTTTCTGTACGGAAGCATAGAGCGCAAGTGCGTACGCGATATTTATGAATGCCGTCGGGTTTGCGCCGAGGATGAAGCCGGGACGGGTCACTGTCCAGGATGTGTTGTGTTTTGCCGCCCAGGAGGAGAGCAGGTCTTCTTGGGGGAAGTAGAAGTTTGCGTGTGGGACGCGGTCGGATGGCAGGCCTTCGGTTTGGGGGACGGTTGTTGGGCCGAGATGGAGGGCGTAGTGTTTTCCGCCGGTTTGGAGGAGGAAGCGTTTAGGGATGATGTTGGCGATTGTTAGAGCCGATAAGAAATTCAAAAGAAGGGTCACTATGTTCGTTAGTTGCGGGTGGTTAGGGGAGGGAAGAGTGGAGAAAGGGAATAGTTACCGTTTACGGTTTCAAGTTCGTCTGAGTTGGACCAGAGCCCGGCTCCTTCGGCCAGAGGGGGCTGCATGTAAGAGGTGAAGAAGATGTAATCACTGTTCATGGCAATCTCAAATTAGCCTCGTCTTCTCTACCCTATTTCCGTTCACAATCATCGACTCACGCCTTGATTCCCTCCTTCTTAAACAACGCTGCCAGCTCCTCAGGCGTGCTGGATAAGAAGTCTGCCGCAATCGACTTCACGTTTTGGTGCTTATTCACAGGCGGTTTCCGAGACATGGCATAAATGGTCTCCCATCGTTCAGGAGAGGAAGCGAGAACATCCACGATTTCAGAGCCGGAGATTCCGTTTGCTCCTGTCACGATCGCGGTGTATTTCTTTCCATCCTGATCAGGGAAGGTTGGGAGGCCGTGGAATATGCCTTCTGAGAAGACGGTTTGGGTTGCGCGCGGCATCATGAAAGTTTGTATTGAGGTCAATGCGTAAGGTTGTGGTAAGATGAGAAGAATTCACTCGATATGATTGACGAGACGATATGGGAACGTGAGATGAATGAATGAAAGAAAGACATAAAACGAGAGAAACCAGGTTGATCTTATAAAAGAACGAACCAACTTGATTTCAAAGACACTTTGTACCCACTCATCACGACATACTCAGTGAGAAAACCTATAATCCCTTCCTCATAACAAAATGACCGTTGAATCTGCTTTGTAAGAAGGTGCACAGCAGCAGTTGTGCTCAGCTTGAACCTATGAAATTCAAATCAATAAGCAGAACCACAACTCTTCTTCTCGAATGACGTGGGGAGGTCTTCTGAGAATACGGAGAAGCGTACAGGAGATGCGCTTGGTTACGGCCGTGTAAGCGGAATGCATAATATTTCAGGGGTGAGATATTTCCCGATCCAGGAACTGCATAGCAGCTTTGCTGTCCTGCTATTGGCAGACAGCGTTGGCGGCGGTCTACTCCGCCACCTAGAATTTCAGGCTAGAAAAAATTGAGATACGTTCAACCGAAGAAGGATCGGGTTGCACTTGCACATGGCAGCTTGATATTGGTCATCAGGGTATTCGAAGGCTCGGAGCGTATGTGCTGCGCCTGTAATTGTCCAAAAACATATATCAACATATCGACACATTGCCGACGCCATGCTCCACCCGAGTCCTCTCGGACTTTCCTCGCAATTGACACTTTTTAGTCTTTTCAGCCAAGCACTTCGCCTCCCTCTTTCTTGTCATCAAGGAGCATCTCGCGTTACCATTCTCCTCTAGAATGCAAATACCTGGTCTTCTAACTTGCTGACTGGCTTCGCCTTCTTGAATCCCAGGCTTTCTGAAGCCTTCTTCATGGCGCTTATCATTGGGGGTGGTCCGCAAAGCAGAAGTTTGACATCGTCTGCGGGCTTAGGGAGCCATTTCTACATTCATCAGCAAGGCCTTGGTAGAAAGTCGTGAGGTGACTTACCGTAATCATCTCAGGAGTGACGAATCCGACTCCGCCGTTCCAGTTCTCAGGAGGGTTGTTAAGAACATAGTGGACTCTGAATCCCTTGTCCTCTTTTGCCAGCTGATCTAAGTCCTCCTTCAACAGGATATCCTCATTGTTCACGTTGGCAAAGATGAGATCGATCTCGGTCTTGTCACCGGTAGGACGCCCTCGGATGACAGCCCGGATTATTTGCAGCATGGGGGTGATTCCAGTTCCTCCTGCAATCATGCCGAATGCCCTGACCATATTGGGTGTGTAGACCATCGCTCCCTTAGGCCCTCTGACCTTGATTGTTTGCCCAACGATAAGAGAAGCCATGTATTTCGAGATGTTACCAGTGGGATAGGACTTGATGAGGAGGTCGAAGTAGCCGGGTTGGTGATCACCAGAGATGGGAGTATAGGAACGAACAATCTCTTTGTTGGCACCGTCGGGTTGGGGGAGGGTCGCCGCAATGGAGATATGCTGGCCGATGGGGAGCCCAAGGATGGAATTAGGAGAGGGAAGCTTGAATCGGTAGCTATGCGAGTTAGCATTCGTTTTTGTTGAGGAGGGTTACTGACATGGCTACGTTATGGGAGATGATAGTCTTCTCTGAAAGTTCGAAATTTTGGAAGACATCTGGCTTGAGCACCTTCTTCTCTCCTGGAGTTTCGTCAGCTTTTCAACCAAACAATAGGCTGTTGGCACGCGAAGTAGAAGCAAATCCATACTCATGCTGTAGACTTTCCATCCTCCCAACGCCAGTGAGAGAGCAATGGCATAGGGAAGCCATTCTCTTTTCACGATCAGGCAGCCCAGAACCAGCAGACCCGAAGGAATGTATACGCCATCGACATAGGATTTCGAAAAATATGGATTGGAAGCCGCCGGCGTGCCGGACATCTTGACTGTTGACATTGTGCCTTTTCGCGGGAAATTGTTGAGCCTCGCAGAAACCTCGGGAAGGGATTGCGGAGGGGAATGAGGCCAGACCTTGTCTTTCCAACTTGACTTCCGGGCTGGTGTTATAAAGATCAGCCTTTGGTACTGGCAGAAGAACTGTCTTAGGTCAATGGCTCGTGGGCGTTGGAGAATCCGGGGAGATTTATAAAAGTTATCCGATTTCTTCCCCACGAGGAAAGTTGCCGTTTCGAGCTCGGCTAATGCGCTACTTCGGTTGCCACTTTTATCCCCTTTTGGGAAGCTTTCCCCGAGGACCAGGATTGCGATTGAGATTAGATTAGATCTATGGGATTTCGAGGACAGCCACGATACGCTTTGATCAGGGAGGAAGACATCAGTGAGCAAGATGGGGGACAACGGTGCAAAGCCAAGTGGCACAGAGCTGGAGAAGGAGCCACCCTTTCCATTGACAGAGGTCGATAAATGGGTTCTGTCACAGACGGACGACGAGTTCCATCTCCATGATTGGGAAGAATTGAGAGGGATTCTTGGTGGGTCCGAGATCTATTTGTTAGTCTGTTATTTGAGAATTGTTGGATCTGCCAATAGGAAGCTGTCTTTCGCGGCGGTCCAAAGCTGGACCATGAAGAGCTCCGCTTCAATCACGCTCGGGTTTGGATGTGTTCCACGTGATCGAAGCTTTCTTCCAAATGATATTATTTAGTAGGCACCCTTTGCATGGCATCTTGGCTAATGCTTCTCTACTTACATAGCTAAGAATGCACTCGAGACGCTTAAGCGGAAGCC
>Ga0302221_10002595_pt1 | contig 11195 bp, 2 predicted proteins | sample II_Palsa_E2_1_FD_193517 | JGI IMG/M metagenome (GOLD analysis project Ga0302221, IMG submission 193517) | Peat permafrost microbial communities from Stordalen Mire near Abisko, Sweden - II_Palsa_E2_1 | ecosystem: Environmental > Terrestrial > Soil > Palsa > Peat permafrost | place: Sweden...
TAATTAAAGTTCTTATTTATAGCTTTTTAATAAAGCGGTTTTAAATCTATACTCGTTTAATTAATTTATAAGAGATTATCGATTAAGTCGTAAAAGTCTTTAATAAGACTTATAAATATAATATTAATTATTGAATTAAAGTTTAAGTTTATAAAGATCCGCGGGTTTAAATTTTCAAATTATAATAATATTTATATATAAGTCGAGATCTTTTTAATTATTTGACTATTTATTTCTTAATCTTTATAAATAAAAAGATTAGTCTTATTTTAATTATTAAACTTATATATAATTATAAAATTAAATTATAAGAGTGTTTCGACTTATTATACTTATTTATTAATTAAAGCTTTAATTATTATAAAGTATTTTAAAGTCTTATAATCTGAAACGATTTATATATAAATTAACGTCTTTTTTAACTTTAGTTTTTAAGCCTTTAAAGTTTATATAATAATTAATATCTCTTTATTATAAATCGGATAATTAATCTTAATTAAAATTAAAATTTTAAAATAATAAACTATTAAATATTATTTATAACTCGGTTAGAATTATAATAATATTCTTTTAAAAACTTTATTTAAAACGTTTATTTCTATTATTAATTCGTATTAAAGATTGAAGTAAATAAATAATAATATATTAATTAATCGATTCTTTAACTTAATAAATATAATTTAATAATAAACATTTTAAAAGAAGGGATTCTCTTTATAAATAAAGACTGTTAATAAACGAGCGATCTGTTTATAATTTAAAATAAACTTCTGATAAAAGTTATAAAAGTTAAAGAAAGACTATATATTATAAACGGTTATAAGAGATTCTTAATTATAAATAGTTTTTATCTTTTCCGAATTGACTTTAATTTCTTTTATATTTATAAAGAAGCTTAAGTACTTCGTATAATAAACATTAAATTTAAACTTCTTAATATTAATTTATAGACTTATTTTATAAAGTTATAAAAGCACTTTATAAACGTATTCTTAATAATTAAACTTATTCTTTAAATAAATGAGAATATCGTTTAAATAAGCCGTATAAAAGTCGTTTAAATAATTGAATAAAATATCGTTTATAAACCGCTGATATATTATAAGTTTATTAATTAATTTAAAAGACATTACTTTATATTTATAAGCTTTATAATAAGTTTAAAAAGTGATTAATTCTTCTGACTTTAAATTAATTTGAATTTAATAAAAAGCTTATTGAATATTTAGTTTTATAAAGATTTAAACTTTATTAAGTTTAATTAAAGTCTCTTTAATTAATAAAAGCGGATATTAATTCTTATAGATTAAATTATTAAGTTTATAATAATCGATATAAAATTATAATAATCTGTTATATTTTTTAATAAAGAGAATTATAATTATAAAGAGTATTTAATTAACTTTAATAAAGTCTTTATAAAAGTTCTTAATTAGATATTATTTTATAACTTAAAATTCGTTTATTGATTGATAATAAAAAGGAGTATAAGATAAGTCGTTTATAAATCTATTTATAAATTAAATTTTATAATTATATAAACGTTTAAATAATAAAGAATTAAAAGCTGTTTTAAAAAAGACGTTTATTAAATTATAATATATTTTTAAAAGGTTTTCTCGAATTTATAAGTCGTTTATCTCGTTTATAAGCTTCTTTTTAATTAAATAGTTTATTTTATATAAAGAAGTATTAAAAACTATAATTTAATCGTCTTATAAATTACGTTAATATCTTATAATATTAATTATAGCGATGTTTATAAATAAGAGATCTAACTTCATTAATTTTAAACATTTTATAAACGATTATAAAGGCTTTATACTTATAAGCGCTTAATTTATCGTCTGTAAATTATTCTTATAGTCTCAATATTTATTATTTTATATATTAAGAATTAAATTGAGTTTTTATTTAAGGATTTAAAGAGTTAAAGAATTAAATATATTATTAATAATATTTATAAATAATAAAGGGCTTTTAAACTCTTTATTTATAATTTAATCACAATAATTTATATTAATTTAATAGTTTAAATTGATAAGTCGTGACTTTAAGATTTTTAAATTATAATAATATATTTTAATTAATTTTAAAGATTAAAAAGTAATAGCCGATCAGATCAATTAATAAAAGCAGAAGTTTAATTATATATTCTATTAATCAAATTATATATAATTAAAGATTAAATCTTAATAATTAATATCGAATAAGACTATAAAAACATTATATTGTTATATAATTGTTAATATATAAATATAAAACGATATATCGATTTATAATTTAACGGCTCTATTTATTAAATCTATAAACTGTAATTAAAGTAAAAAGAGTATAAATAAGAATAGAAAAGAAGTAAAAGAGTTATTAAACGAACTTTATATTAATAAATATATAATTATTTATTTTAATATTAATTAAAACAAGGGTTTTTATTTGTGTCACTTAAATAACATAATAAAGTCGTATTTAAAACACGTAATACATATAATATTCTATGCTCGTTTAAATAGTGACTGAAGTTTAATTAAAGTATTATAAAGTCTATATATACTGAAGCCGGTGCGTCTTTTTAATTAATCAATACTTCGTAATCAAAGGTCAATACAGCGATTATAACGGGTATAATAACAGTGATTATATATTAATAATACTTGAAAATAGAATTATATTTATATAGCCTTTATAAGTACTTTAATAAAACCGGGAAATATAAAGGAAATATATATAAAACTCTTTTTAAACAGTCTTTTAAATTGCGTTTCAAATAGTCTTTTAAATTAATTATAAGTCTTATTCATAGTCTGTTAATTATTTATAAAACGTTTTAATAAACTGAAAGTAAACCGTAAATACTTTGTTAGTTTTATTCTATTTACTTATTGACTTTTAAATCAAGTTTATTTATATCAATTAAGGTTTTAAGAGCTTAATACGGCTTTACTTTAATCATAACGTTTATTAATTTATTATTACTATTAATTTATTTGACTTTAATGATTTCACGTCGTTTATAAACTTAATATAAGCACATTAAGTCAATTATAAGTCTCTTCTCTTATATTATATCTAGTTTGATTAAATAGTCATAAAAGGACTTTAAATCAATATATAAAACAAGAAGTAATTATTTTAATTATAAGATCCTTTAAATTATCGACTTAATTACAGCTTTTATATCGAAGCCATAAGTTAATATATATAGCTCAGAAGTTAATATATTATAGATTACTCATTTACACTTGATTAAAGACTAATAGAATATATTTACAAACTGATTTCAGTCCGTAAATATAATTACGAAGCCGATTTATAATAATAAGTCTTTATTATTAATAAAGGAAGTATTTATAAATATTAATAAATTAAGAGAATTCAAGTTTAATAATATGAAAGTAAGTCTTCTTATTATATTATCGATTTGTTATTAAATACGCTTATTAAATTATTTAATATTTTCCTTTTATAAATTTATTATTTAAACTATAAAAGATAAATCATAAACGGATTTAAATTGACAGACTATAGTAATATAAGCGCCTTTTATATATTAAGCGACATATTAGTCTTTTATATTTACGGTCTTATAAGTCTCTTTATAAGAATTAATGAGATTTATAGACTTTATTATAACGAGCTTAAGATTTTGAGCTTAACGTTCTTAAATTAACTTAATTAAATTGTCTTTTTATATAATTAAACCTTTATTAAACTTGATCAGAGTCTATTCAATTAATTATTCTTATAGCTTTATTAAAAACTTAGCCTTTTATAATTCGGTTTCTTTAACGTCCGTAAAGATTTAATTTATTAAAAAGAAGATATTATTTATTTAAAGTCTAATAATATTAAGGCTATTTAAGAGGGTATATAAGAGGTATAAGTCATAAGTCGACTGCTTTATCTTAAATTTACGGATATAATATTAATAATATATTTTAAACTAGTGATTTCTAGCTTTTAATACTTTATAAAAAAGTTTTATAATCTATAAAATTATTCCTGATTATAAATTGAGTTCAAGAGGCGGTTATATAAAGATGTCTTTATTTAAGAAGATGTCGGACTATATATAAGTTTATAAGATGTTTTATAAATAAAAGACTATAGACTTAATTTATTATAATTTAAATATAAGTGTGAATATAATCCGTTAATTAACTTATTAAATTATAAGCGATTATATAAAGACTAAGTCTTTTCTTTAATCGTTATAAGCTTATATAATAAGCTTTAATTTCTTAAAGGCTTTATTAATATTAAAATACTTAATTTTATTAATAAACCGTAAATTGAATATATAAACGCTTTATAAAACGTCTTTATTTATTATAACCGTAAAGACGCCCTTTTTAAGTAGTCTATTAATCTTTTTATGTCATGAGTTTATAAAAAGGGTTTCTTATATTAAAATTAATATATTTATAAATAAAAGTTGTTTTATAAATATATTTATAAAAGTTAAGTGATTTTCAGTCATAAAGTTCTCAGTTATAAAGTCGGTCATAGAGTGTTTTTAAAGTCGTCTTCAATTATACTTTAATTCAACGGGCTTAATAGATTTTTAAAAAACTTTTAAAGTAAGTAAAAGTGTTTTTAATTCGTTTAAGTCGACGTTATAAGCGGTTTCAAAAGTTTCGGACTAAAAGTAAAGTTTTATAAACGTACTTTTAAAATTAATTAATTTATTAAGAAGTTATATAAAGTATATTTCGCCTTTTATAATTAGTAAACGATAGAGTCTAGTTTAATTACCGCTTTTACGTTATATAAAGACTTTAAAATTAAGTGAAAAGTCGTAAATTAAAGTCATATTAAGTTTATTATAATAGTATAAGGCTTTATTAACAGTTTATTTAGTTTATAACTTAATTATTTCGGCTATTACCTTTTATATTACAATTGTTTAATTTATAATAAACGGGGTAAAAGAGTTTAAATTATTTATTTATAAATAAGCTTTATAAATTAAAAGTATAAGTATTAATCTATTAAAGTCAATAATATTATTAACGGCTTTTATAGTTATTTATAAGGCCAGTTCTTTATAAATGTCTTTATGCTTATTTATAATGATTTAATAAAGTCTTTATAAAGTTAAGTAAGTTCGTTTAACGAGTTTAATAAATTAATATACTTCGATTAAAACGGCTTTTATTAAAATAGTCATAATTATAATATATTATTAAAATTCCTTATTAATAAAGTTCTTATTAACGTCGTAAGTGATATATTCAAAGGGTTTAATATATATATCAATTTAATAAATCTGTAAAATGTCTTATATATACTTTATAAATATGTTTTATAATTAATAAACAATTTAATAACGGATTACTTCGTCGATTATATATAATATTAAACTGTTATTAATATATATAATGTCTATATATATTAAGTAATTAAAATCGAAGTCTTTATAAAGAGTAAACTTAAACCGACTTAAAGAATATTTATATTTCTAATAAAAAGAATAGTATTTAATTAAATAGTCGATTGTTTATTTATTAACGTTATTATATTTAAAGCGTTTAAATATTCTATATAACTTTTTAATTAATAAATAGTTAAAACGGCGGTATAAGCAATAGATTTCAATATTAATAAAATAATACGGATTATAATTAAAGGACTCTTAAATATAAGTTTATAAAGCCTCTTTTTATATAAGAAATAAGTGTTTGAAACGTCGTATAATTAATAAAATAATAGATTTATTTCTCCCGTTAAACGTAGAAAATATAAAGCTAATTAAAGTGTTTATAACGTTATTATAATAAACTTATAATCTGTTTATGTCTATAAGATAAAATAGAAAAAAAGTGTCTGTCTTTATTATATAAAAGTCAATTAAATTAATTAAAGTCTTGACTATAACTGACTTAATTAATACGATTAAGTCGATATCGAATTAAACGTTTATAGCCTTAGTTTATATAGTATCAATGTCCGTATTATCATTTATAATAGTCTTATACGCGAGATATTGTTTATAATCTATAATAGACTTTTTAAAGGCACCGATATCGATTATAACACTATAGAATTCCTTGAAAATATAACGTTCTATTGAGATATATATAAAAAAGTCTTGTTTACAGTTTGTAACGTCTGTAATAAGTTTAATAAGTGTGTTTATAAATAAGTTTCCAAATATAATTAAATATACGAAAGAGCGGTCAATTAATACGGTTATAATATTAAAAGTTTAATCGTTTATAAAAGGTTTGAAAGTAGTTAAAAACGTCTTTAAAGTGTTTTATTTCTAAGTATTTAAATTAAAGTCGATTATAAAAGCTTTTATTAACTCATTAAAAGATTTATCTTCTCCGTCTTCTCTTTTATAATCTTAAAGAAATTAAGTGATCTAATTATCAAGTCTCTTTTTATATTTATTACATTCTTTTTAAATATGTCTTATAGACTAATATCCTTTCTTTTTATATATATAACACTTTTTATTATTTTGTTTATAAAGATACGCGTTTATATAAGAGTTATTACGAGAGTTATAAATAAGACTTAGTCGATATAAATACCGCTAATAATAATAGCGGTTTATAAAGTAAGTATTTGAGTCGATTTACGGATTTTATAAGTTTATAATAAAGGCTTAAATATTATTTGACGGATTTAAAACTTCGTATATTATAATAAAAGACTGTAAATCGTTGATGAAGCCAATTAAAGTATTTATAAGCTTATAATAAGCGTATTTATAAGGTTTTAATTCTTAATAAACTATAATAAGTTTATTATATAAGAATTCGTCTATTTTAAATATTCTGTCAAAGTTATATTATAAGTATTAAAAGTCTTTAATGAGAATTTATAGACATTTTATAATTGACTTCTTTATATTCTTATTAATTATAATTTATAACTTGAGCGCATTTTATTAAATAAAGATATCACGTTTATATTTTAACTTTTAAAGTAATTATAAGTCGCTTTATATAATTTATCAAAAGAGACATTAAAGGAGTTGCTTTTAAAGTTAATATAATAATAGTTTAAAACTAAACCGCGTAATATAATAAAATAAGCTTAATTAAACTCTTGTTTAAGAATATTAATCTTTTGATAAAAGTCTATAAAGATGATTAATTTAAAGTCGAAGTTATCGTTTTCACCGTTATATTTAACTTCATTAATATAGAGTTTAGTCAGATTAATTAACTCTTTATTATAAGTCTTTATTTGAATAGTTTAAACGTTTATAACTTGAATAATAAAAGGGTTTTAATTTATATTCTAAGTTTTAAAAGTATTATAGTCCGTAACTTAAGGGTTAAATATATTACGGCTTATAAAATTAATCTTGAAATTGTCTTAACTTATAATTTAAGTCTTATTAAATGGATTAATTATAAGGCCAGAGATTTTATTAAGTTTAAAAGAAGTAAAAGGCTTATTAACTCTGATTTATTCTTAAACTTCTTTTTTATTTTATTTTATTAAGTCCTCTTTATATATAATATTATAAAGAGACCGGGCAATAGTGATTCATTTGTCTCTTATAACTTATACGTTTTAATCGCGTAAAAAGGTTTATAAGTTACGAATAGTCGTAAATTTATAGTCTTTAAAAATTACTTCTATAAAGTCTATAAAGTCTTCTTTATATTACTCTTATAAATCGTCGTTCATAAGCTTATAATATTTATATTCGAGGATTTTGAACTTAATATAGCCGTTAACGTCGTCTATAAACGTAAAGTCGACTCTTTAACGCCACTTCCTTTAACCTTTCTTGATTTACTTATTTATATCTTTTATATTATAAGCGTAACACGTTTATAAGAAGTATATAATATTTATAAAGAGTGTGACGAGTTAAAAAGAGTCCGTGACAAGTGAAGATAGAGTTTATAAAGATAGATAACGGGCCTATAATAATTCACAGAGTATTATAAAAGGGTAAAAAGTCTGTAAAGAGTATTATAAAAGAGTAAAGAGTCTGTAAAGAGTTTATAAAAGATAAAGGGTATTAAATGAAAGGTATAAAGAGAATAAGGTTTCTATAAAAGTTTATATTCGCGTTTATAACTTCTTGATAAAAACCGTATTAAGACTTAAATAAGTATATAAAGATAATAATAATCTGTAATCTTTAATTTCTTAGTCTTTTAATAAACTGTAATAAGATATAAATAAGTAGTCGCTGTCGTATATCGTTTAAAAAGAGAGTATTAAGTGACTATTAATTTATACACGTTTATTAATCAGTGTTTATATTATTTAAATAATATAATAGAGTTATATTCAAAGTATATAATACGTATAATATTCTATACTTATTTAAATAATAATTGAGGTTCAATTAAAGTATTATAAAGTCTATATATATTAAAACCGGTGCGTCCTTTTAATTAGTCAGTACTTTATAATCAAAGGTCAATACAGCGATTATAACGGGTGTAATAATAGTGATTATATAGTTTTAAATTTATATTTATTGAAAATTAAATTATAAAAGACTATAAACTACTTTTCTTTAAATAATTAATTAAGATTGATAATTAACTTATTAAGATTTTAATAAAACGGGTTTAAAAAAGAGACTTTCTTTAAGCTTTCTCGTTTTTTAATTCTGAGTTAATAATTAAAGGCTTATTTAATTCTTTAACGTTTATTTTAAGTTTTAATAACTTAAGATATTAAAGTATAATATATTTTAATTATTTATAATTATAATAAATTACTTCCCGGTCTTTATAAATAAAAGTCGACTTTTATAATAATTTATAAAGTTTTAAAACCGGGTTTAATAAAAGTGCTCTTATAATAAAATAAGCCGTTAAAGAGTTTATAAGTCTTTATAAAAGTGATAGAGTAATTATAGACTTAAAAAGAAGTCAGATAGTTTATAATTATATTTTATATAATTAAAGCCTTTATAAATTCTTATTTATTAATAAATACTTATAAGTTAATACTTTATTAATTAAAAGCGTATTTAGAAATAAAAGTATAAATTATTATAATATTAAAATAAGTTTATTATAAAAGTCAAGTTAAAAGTTATTTATAAAAATCTTTTCTATATTTATAAGATAAAGGAACCAGATCTCAAAGCTTAAAAAAAACTTGTTCTCTTTTATCATCATTTTATAAAAGTTGATATAAACGTCTTATGTTTTAAATAAGTTCTTAAAAATCTTTATAAAGTATATAATTATTTTTATAAAAGTTATAAAAAGCTTTAAACCCTTTTAATAACATAGTATTAAATATTCTTAAATAATACCATTTATATAATTGAAGATATATATCATCTTCGTTTATATAAAGTCAAACATTTATTTATTAATAATAAACTTGTCTTTAATTTAAATTTATTAATTCTTAAAAGTTAAAAAGACGTTATTTATAAGAGAGTTAAAGTCTGTGAACTTAACTGTCTATGATTTGATATATTCTTTAAAAAAAGAAGTGTTTTATTAAAAGTCTACTTCGAGTTTGTCTATTTATTTCTATAATAAATAAATTCATTTATTAATATTAATGAGTTATTAAGCCTTTAATTAAGCGTCGGACATCGTTTTAATTGAATTAATAATTTAAATATAAGAAGAAGAGGTCTAAACGATTTACTTTTAATCACGGATTATATTATAAGTCGTTAAGGCTATATATAACCTTTATAAACGATTATAAACAGTCTATATAATCTATAAACTTTAAGAGTTACTTTCTTAATAAAATAGATATTTTATTCCTTTTTAAGAGTAATAATAAGTCGTTTAAACTTTAAATAATATCACGAACTTAATTTATTAATCTTTTAATAATTACTTTTATTTATAATATATATAAGTATAACGGATAATTAAAAGAGTAAGAGGCAGTTCTATTAAAGATTTAAAATTGAAGAGAAAAAGAGAGACGAATATTCAATATTAAAGAAAGTAAATTAAGTTTATAAACTTAATATAAATTAAATTTAAAGTTATTCCCTTTTATAAATAGCTTATAACAGTCCGTAAAGAAATCACGTGATAAATCACTTAACTTATTCTCTTTTTATACCGGGCTTAATAAAAGGTTATATATGGCTTTAAAAATAAGCCCGTGACATTTTATATTAAAAATAAAAAGTAAAACTATTTAAAATTTTATTAATAAAAGGCTTAAGCTTTTTAAGTTAATTATTTAAACTTTATAAAATAATTAAGTTATAAGTAAAGATTATAAAAAAGTCTAATATTATTTTAATCTTTATTAATACTTTTAATTAAAGGATTAAAACTCGTTATTGAAACCTTTTTTATAACTTAATTTAAATTATTCTTTTATTAATAAATCTTCTTTAATATTTATTAAATCTTTAATTTTATTTATTATAGTATTATATGCCAAGGCGGTGGCGCACGGCAGAATAATTAAATAACTTTAAAGCTTTTTATATTATAAATCATTTCTCTTTTTAATTTAAAATCGTCGTTTATTAAGATTTTATATTCCGTTTAAAAGCAGTCTTTTAATATTTATAACACTTTAAAAAATAAAAATATTTTAATTATTATTAATAAAAGCTTTATTTATTTAATAATAAATCTTTATTTTTTTAATCTTTTAAATTATTATAATAATTAATAATATATATAGTCTTTTATTATTTTATTTAATATAATTATTATTATAAGTATTTTGTTTTTATTTTTATAAATCTTTATTAAAATAATATTTTTATTATTAATAATTAATATATTTTAATTTATTATTAAAAATATTTTATTAATATATTAATTGCTTTTAAACTTTTAAGCCTTTATAATTTTAAATAGCTCTTAAAGAATTAATAACTTTAATATATTATTAATTAATATAAAAAGACTAAGTTATTATATATTTAAGTCTTATAAATAATTAATAAATATTTAAAGCTTATTAAATTTAAAAAAGAAAGTTTTATTATTATATATATCAAAGTTAACTCTTTTATATCTTAAATTAATAATTTAATTAAAAAAAGAATTTAAAAATATATTATTTATTTATTATTTATATATTTTTATTTTTTGATATTTTAATAACTTATAATTAAAGAGCTTATATTATTATTTTTAATTTATATTTAAGAATATAATAACCCGACTTAAAAGATATAAAGATATATTGAGTTAAGGATTTTAAAATATAAAATATATTATAAAGTCCTATTTATAAAAAAGGCTAAAACTATAAAAGGA
>Ga0302221_10002596_pt1 | contig 11193 bp, 5 predicted proteins | sample II_Palsa_E2_1_FD_193517 | JGI IMG/M metagenome (GOLD analysis project Ga0302221, IMG submission 193517) | Peat permafrost microbial communities from Stordalen Mire near Abisko, Sweden - II_Palsa_E2_1 | ecosystem: Environmental > Terrestrial > Soil > Palsa > Peat permafrost | place: Sweden...
TTATATTATTAATATATTTTTTATAATTATAATAAAATAATTATTAAGATTATTAAAATAAATTTATAATTTATTTATATTTTATAAATTAAATAAAAACGATGTTTTTATAAATATAATATAAAATTATATTTATTTAATTAAGGTATTTATTATAATAAATTTTATAAAATTAAAAAAATTAATTTTAAATTATATAATTATTTAATTTTTTATAATTTTATTAAGCTTAATATTAATAATTTATTAAAGTATTTAGAATTATTTAAATCTAATAATTAAGTATTTTAATACTTTAATATTAATTATAATTTTATAAAAATAATAAAAATTATATTTTAATTTATTTTTTATTATAAAGATTTAAATATTTTTAATTAATAATTCGTTAAGATTTAAAATAATATTTTTATTTATAAGCTAATAAATAAAAAAAAATAAGATTATTAATAAATATATTAATTATATTTATAAATAAAGTAGTCAAGAGAATATTAATTAATATAAAATATATAATTTTAATAAATTTCTTTGACTTACTTTCTGTTAAAAGAATCTTAAAAATTTTATCTAGTTTATTTTTATCTGGATTAACTTTATTATTTTTATTAAATAAATTTATATTAAGCTCGCCTTTAATGTCGGCTATATATTATATATAAATAACTTAAAACTTTTAATTAAAGTCATGGGAATTAAGATTAAATCAATAAAGATTCTTAGTCTTAAATTAAGTTCTTTCTTTAGTTTATTCCTTAAATAAATAATTTTAAGAATAATAGTTTAATTTTTTATAAATAAAGTATAATTTATTATTTAATTATTTCTTATAATTATAAGACTTAGAAATATTTATATAATAATTATTATTATCGTGATTATAGTTTATATTAAATTAATAATCTTTATTTTAATAATTAAATTTATTTTCCCGTGAATAATATTATTAATTTATAAAATAAATTTTATTAATATAAGATTATTTAAAGTAAATTTTAATATTTTAATATTATTATTTTTTATAATAAAATAAAGGATTATAATTAATTAATAAATTAATCTAGTTTATTTAAAGAATTTAAGATTATATATTAATATATAAATATTTTTAGTAAGTAATAATAATCTTATTTTAAAAAAAAAACTTTATATAATTTTTTTAATAATTTATATTATAATTTTTATAAAATATTAATTATTAATTTAATAATCTTTTATATTAATTTCTCGGGATATTTTAATATCAAGAATTTTATAAAAATAAAATTTTATTTATTAAGATTATAATATTAATATTTAAGTTTTTTAAAAAAAATTATAATTTTTATATAAGCTTTAGAATATAAAAATATATATAATTAATTATTATAATAATAGTCTTATATTAATTCCTTTAATATTATAAAAAAGACTCTTATAATTTTCTTATATAAAAGATTTATATAATAATAGACGTCTTTAAAAATAATTTATTTATAATTAAAGTTATTATTAAATTTATTATATTTTATATCTTTAATATAAATTTTAGTTATTTTTTTAATAAGTTTAATAATAATAATTATTTAAAAAATAAAATATTATAATAAAGATAATAAAAATTAATTTATATTTAGATTTATATTTAATAAAAAAAAAAATTAATAAAAATCAAGATTAAGTCTTAAACTAAATATAAATAATTTAAGTAAATAAATAAAAAATAAATAACGGGCTTAATTTTTAGAAGGGGGAAGAAAAGATAAAGAAATATTATTTTACTTAATATTTTAGTTTAATAAATTAAAAAAAATAAAAATAAAAATATTTTAAGATATTAAATTTTCTTTAAAATAATATTAATTAATATAATAAAATCTTTAAAAAGATTATTTTTAATTTTATTATTTTATAAAATATTATTATTATATTAATTATATTTTTTAGACTTTTAAATAATCTTGATTAAGAAGATTATAATAAAATATAAATTATTTTATTTTATAAAAATTTTATTATAAAGATTTATTGATTTTATTCTAGAGTTTTATAATAATAAAGTTTTTAAAGTTTTTTCTAAATAATTTTTATAGATTATAATTAATTATTTTATCTTGATTATATTAATAAAATTTAATTTTTAAATAAACTTAAATTATATTTTTATTTTTAATTAATAGATTAATTTTATTTAAGATTATTTTTATTTATTTTATTTATTTTTTAGTTATAAGTATTATATTAAATTATAATACTTTAAGAAATATAAACTTAAAATTAAATATATTTAGTTATTAATTAAAAATATTAATTTATAAATAATAAACTTATATAAAGAATTAATAAATTTTTTAATTATTATAAAAAGACGTCTTTTTTCCCGGATATTTTTAATTATTTTATATATTTAATATTCTTAATATTAATATTTATAGATTTTTTAAGATAAATAAATTATAATATTTTTTTATTATTATTAAAGAAAAGAAGAAAAGAAGAAGATTTATCGATAAGATTAAATATTAATATTTATAAATCTTTTAAGATAAATAAATTATAATATTTTTTTATTATTATTAAAAAAGAAAAAAAGAGAAAAGGAGGAAGATATTAAAGAATCTTAAATAATTAAATTAAAAAATTTAGTGTCTAAAATTTTAAGGCTAAAATTTATTTTGTTAGAAATTTAAGTTATTTGTTTAAAGTATCGGGATTAAAATTTAAGGAGGATAAAATTTAAGGAATATAAAAATTTAGATTTTTTGAGAGGTTTAAAAGTCTAAGATTTAAGAGATTAATAAAGCTAGATTTTATTAAATTAAGAATATTTTATAAAAAATATTATATAATTAAATAATTAATCAAGAAATAATTTTATTTTAAATTATTGAATATTTTATAAATATTATTATTATTTAGTAAGAAGTAATTATTTTTTTTTATAAATTATTAAATATTTTATTATAAATTAATAATAATAATTTTTTTCTTTAATATATTAATTATTGGTCCTTAATAAAAATCTAATATTTTATCTTTTATAAATTATTAGATATTTTATTAAAAGTAAAGTTTTTTATTAATTTTTTTTTTAATATAAAAAAATAATATTTATTATAAGTTATTAAATACTTTATTAATATAAATTAAAAAAATTTTTAATTTTAATCTAGATTTAGAAACTAATTAATATTAGTTTATTTATAATATATAATAGTTATTATATTTTTTATAAAAATACTAAATATATATTATAAATAATTAATTTTAAAAAGGGGAGATTATCGATATCTTAATATTAATAATCTTTTTATGGATTTAACTAAGCTTAATTAGGTCTAGTTATTAAAATTTATATATAGCCAAATAAGATTATATAATATTATTATAATATTATTATATAATTAATATAATTATAATATAGCTATATTAATAATAATCCAAAAATATTATATCGATATTCTTTTATTTATTTATATTATTGGTTTACCGATAACGCGTAATAGTCGTTATATAAGCATGGGAATATTAATTGCATAAAGTGGTGATTGATTTAGGAGAAGGATGAGGATATAATAACGAAGTGTCGTTATACCCGAATCCTGACTAAGCTATGCCTAATCTGGTAACTACATGCGAGTGCCGAGGTATGCCCGCTTGATATATAACCGGCATAACTATAGTGCTGCAGTTACACCAATATATATTTATATTATTTAAAATACTCGTTTAAGAGATTCTTTTAAGCTATAGATTTTATAAAAAAATAATAATTTAAATTATAAGAATAAGCCTCACTCTCTTTATAGTTTAGTAATAAAAATAAAAAATAATAATTAAATTTTTTATTTTATATATTTTTTTTAATTACTAGACCTTAATCTAATTAAGGTTTATTAGAATATTATTAAGCTTAGAGTATATAAAAAAACTTAAAAAAATATTAAAGAGCTTAAAGTTATTTTATAAGAGGAATAGAATAAAATAATAATAAAAGAAATACGGGTATAGATTATAAAGATGCTATAATATTATAAAGATCTTGTAGAGTATAGTGGAAAGTTATTGAAGAGTGATTTATGATAAATTAATAAGTTATAGTCTCTAAAATAACGATTTTTGGTGTTTTCGCTTAATCGCGGGTGGGCCACGTATTCCTGCACCCCCTGGTGCAATGACTGATCCTCAGCCTCTGCACCAGCTTGTACTCGAGGTCCCGAGCACGTGCACCACCCGAAGAACTGCACCAGCGCCCCACCAACTTTATACCCCACTACCCACAACTTCGAAAATTAATTATTAAATAACTATACAACTGATTAACCTGAAATTAAAAATAAAGATTTATTAAATATTAAAGAATTAAATTATAAATTACTTTATGCCCTAGGGTGATTAGCGCCTAAGTAGAAGCGGCTTTGCTTACTAACCGAAATATGGAACGAAGATTGAAGGATTAGAGTTCAGCTACCACAAAAGTCAGACTCTAATCTCTTCCTCGCCGGTTCCATTTTAGTCTCCAGACGTGAGCAGCTGCTGCTTTAACCTACGGTAAGGTGAGTGTCCCTGGTCAGAGCCTGAGCATCTTAAGCACGCCTTGAGTCAGCCTACGCATTAAAATATAAAACTTCCCTTAGCCTCCGGTGGACCTCAGCTATAGTTTACTTCTCGAACCTTGCCCCGGAATTCGTTTCTGCTCCCCATAAAGTTAGACTGCAGTGGGATTGAGCTCGTTGTGAGTCACAGGACTCTATCACACGACGATTGATTTGATTCTCTATTCTCTCTTCTTTTTCACTCTTGTTTGCTATTGCCTCCTCACCCTCTTCGTCAACTTCGTTAGGAACGTAACCGGATTTTTTGACTGGTTTGATGGTCAAGGATCCGTTTTTGGTCTCCCAGTTCCGGAGAGAACTAGGCATAAACAAGGTTCGACGCTTCTTTCAGTAGTAGCCAGGGCCTGTGAAACAGGCCTGTATTTCCCTGGAAGGCCAACATTGCTTCGCTCAGCAGACGCTATTGATGGACAGACACCCTTATGCAGAAGATTACAGGTAATACGTATCTCCCATTGATGAAGATGTCAGACGGTTTTGGCACGTGGTAAGAACCATTCGTGATCAGCGCCCTGTTTTAGGCACTATATTAGTTATGACTTCCCATGTTGCTCACTAACATGCTCAACTCCCCCATCTCGCGATTTCTTGAACATTCGCACTCAAATGTCCAGTTTCAACTCCAGATCCGGACAGCTCAGCTCTAACAGGCTCCTTGTTATTTCCTTCTGCAGGGAGTTCCGCTTTAGTATACTCGCAAATCGCTTCTGCACCTGAGCTTGTCTATTGCGTTCGTGAAGTTCCCTTTCGTCGTTCCCAGATGAAGAACGCAGCCAATCCTACAACAGCGAATACGAACAACGGTACGACAACACCAATCGCTGTCTTTGCACCGGTGAAGAGATCTGGATTTGGATTTGGAGCCATCATTTGTGTCAGAGACGATGTCCTTGATGTGGATAAAGTTTGTTGTCTGATATGTTGGATCTGCTCTCAGCCACCAACTCGGCCGAACGTCACTCGTGATAGGGGGATATTAACTTGCGTCACGGTCGCTAAGTTACATTTGTAGTCAGGTGCATATTACTCGTCGATATTAAAGTTCCGGTCATTGTGGTACTTTGAAAAGTATTACTTGATATCGATCCAATAGCGAATCTCCCATCAGGTGTATAACTACAAGTGCTCTGTGGTAAATTGAGAACGCAGATAACGAGGAAGTAGTTGTTTCTGCCACCAAATACATCGACAAGCGTCCAAGAATAGTTGCCCGTGTTTGGTGTTGAAACTAGATTAAATGACTAGGATTAGCTTTTATGGCCATCGCGTGTTATGTTTTTGTACAGTATCCCCTCCATACCTCACTCGAATTCTCTATGGAGGAAGATTCTGCAAGTATACTCCTCGTTATAATATGTAAGAACGTACTGACGGCCTATAATAGGAGGTACACAAGCATTCCTCTTCGGCTTTGAAGGGTACCTCGATATCGAGACAGTTGAATCCCAGGTTTTGGCCATCAAATGGGTCGCCTCCGTAGGTCACTCTATGGATTCTCTCTTTCACGTCACCGCAAGAACGAGTTCGGCGAAAGTATTGGCGTGGACCCGACAACCGACCAACTCACTCGTCAAAAAGTGGAACGTGCGGTGACAAATACCAGCTCAGATAGTATGCGCATTTTTACTCTTGTTGATACGAATACCATGACTGTGATGATGTTCGAGGCAGCAAAACCTCTAGTTGCAGTGCTGCTGTGCGGGGCCGAGGGAGGCATGCAACGAGCTATTGCTTGCTCTTATGATTGGACTACTGAGACTTGTTATCGTGAGACTGTGCTGAAGATGGAGATGCCAGTTCTTGAGCAGATGTCGGGGGTGGAAAGATTCAGATTCGGTATGAACAGGGCTTCGTAGCTTTTCGGCTCTCGGACAAGCTTGTCTGGGCGACAAACTCTACTATTGGGTGCATTAAATTTGAGGAGTCCTGCTTTCGTTTAAGGAAGACTCGTGTTCTGTGGATCAAAGTCCTTGTCACTACAGGATTGTTCGATTTCAGCTGCCCTGGTCTCCTCGAGTAATGTGGGTCCGGGAAGGGTGTCTACCGGCTACATTCGCTTATCTTGTCGAGAACAGAATGACTGGTAGGAAGTAATACTACGAGTCGCTCCGGCAATAATCCACCAGGCAGTAAGCAGAAATTTAATGCACTGTCAATCCACCATCTCGGCTTTCGCGTTGATAACTTCTCACATAGCTTCCTTTCCCTCCTTTGAACGTTAGTCTCCGAGGTAAAACCGTGAAGCGAACCCCTGGAAGAAGCGAGCTTTTGCTGAGTCACGTCAGGTCGGACGATGGAAAGGAGGTTGATGGTGATGAAGTACGTGCCTGCAATGTGAAAGATTGAATTAATACGTCAAAGTGGAGCAACGGGCAATATTTGAAGTTTAATAGATATATACAGCGGAGGAGATTGAACCCCAAAAACCGCAGCCACACCACTGTCAAAATAGTACAGTTCGTATAGCGAAACTGAAATGAGGCGCGCCTTTAGACTAAGCCAAGTTCGTTCAGCCTAAGCATCGACAGATGGCTCTAACTCCCGCTCTTGCTTGCCAGAGCTCTCCGTTCCTTCGATGGAGACTTCACCTATTGCCGAAGGTGTCCTTCAGCGCACAAGCCGCTTCGGCGATCTGAATCCCCTCTTCAGCCACCCACGCAAACCCCGGGAGTACACCTACAAATATGGGCTCAAGGACTTCGCCAATAATGCTAACCGTATCCTCACAGGAATAGTCCCCTATTTCTCCAAGTTTGAACCCAAACTCCGTCTCAAACATCATCAGGACCTCATCGTTCATGCCATCGAAAAACTGTGTGTCAAAGAAGCCGGCCATATTGCAGAAGGTATCTTTTCCTTTTTCCTCGGGCGGGGTTGGACCGCAGCCTACGCATCGCTTTTCGGGGGGGGTTCTGGTTAGGCTTGACCCAGTCCAGGAGTTTGCAATTACGACCCGAGGCGCTTGCATTTGCTGAAGTGGCTAACATTTTGATGAATAGGTCGCGATATTCAGTCGAGTTGTACTGGGCGTTCGTCACTTGGACGGTCAAGTCGCCATCCTGGGGTTCGCTCTTGTCAAGCCAGGTCGCTTTACCGAGTGTCACTTCTCCTGTTTCGCAAGACGTCATTGCTCCAGGGGTGGAGGGGTTTGGGCACATGCTTTGAAGTGCGGAAGAGATGGTTGCAACGAGTGCATAACCTGTCAGGCTTGTTCCCACGTTCACTCGAGACTGCCCTATCTCCATTGACATTGTCGCGGGTTCATATATCAGCGCCGTTGAGCCCTGACACTCGGTAAATGGTTTGCCTCCGGCTCCTCTGTGTGTAACTACTCCACTCTGACACTCTATCACCCGTTTGTTAGCATCTGTGTAAGTGTACTGTTATTGTGCTTTTGGGGTGATTATTGTTATCGGAGGAGGTGGTGGAGTCGTCAATGCTTCGGGTGGAAGGGTTGACCAGGGGCAAGGGTTGTAAGCAGCTCCAGAATTGGTGCCGGCTGTTGGAGCTACCGGAATGACTGCTTTATTTTTGCACTGGCATGATATACCCTTCTTAGAATCGGAGTTTTGAGATGGGGTACAAGGACGGTCCTGGGAGGGTTGTAAGGCTTTGGTTGGAGATTGAGCCATTGCGGTACTTGTGGTGAGAGTCGTTGCTGCAGGCCAAACACCTACCGATCGGGGTTCAATTAGCAATATTATTAGGCTCGATTTGCCTTTTGGAAGTTCGGAATTAGACGCGTCACCCTTCTTGACAAGTCTTTTTGCCGAGCTTGCTACTTTCCATGTCTTGTCGATTACCTGGAGAAGAAAGAGGAGTCAGCACTCTCTCCGCAACCATTCATGGGAGCATGTTGCGAAATTGAAGGAAATACTCAATGCCTGGTGTTCTTGCTGAGTTGAGGCCTTGGGATCAAATCAAATTGGTTTGTGGGATGCAAGGTTTGCAGCGATTACCTACCGGTGTCGTGTTTAGTTCTGCCCATATTTTTACAACTGCAATTGGATTGCAGTTCTCATCTTCACCTTCATAAGAAGTATATTGGACGATACTAAGACCATTAAATTCGGGTGGAACCGTTGTTGCCGATGATCCAACATATGTCTGAATGGCACTTTGTCCGTGTTAAGCTCCTTCTTAAGCATTTCCGTAAGCATGGTAATCTTTGACTCGTACTAGGAAGGGAATTGTTAGCATGATACTCTTGAGGAGAGAGGTACAGAATGTGGGAAGAACTATAAATTGGGGTTCTCAACGCTGTAACTCGTGAGACGGTGAGGGGAATGTGTGTGTTAAGAAGGGTTTGGGGAAAATGTCAAGGGGCAAAACTGTATAGATATATGTGTACCACATACCCTCGAGCTTTCGTAAGAACGTAAATATCAGGCGGTGTAGCGAAAGGATCTCCATATTCGGCCTTCAACTGAGGTAGACTGACCCAGTCTGCCTTTGGTGGGGGAGTTTGGTTGAAGATATCAACAGCAACCCCTTTAAATTCGGGGTCATTTGGAAGTTCTTTGATTTTTCCCCCGGAGGTTTCGCGGGACAAGAAAGCACTGCCGCCGTTTACCTTGCTTGCTGATTCCCAAAAATGGCCAGCCCAGAAACCCTTTTCAGACTGGTTAAAAGAAATCAGCTCCGACGAGCAGGCATATGATAGGCGTACGTACTACAATAAATACAGCAGTGCATCCAGTCATTCCATACATTCTAAAAAGACCTGGTTCGTCGCCAAACGGGTAGTAGTAGTAGTAGTAGTTATTTACGTCCGGAGCAGCCTGAAAGGCCATACACTCGTGACCTCCCGAAGGGTATGAGGACGTGCTAAGCTTAGGAATTACAAACAAAGTCCTATTTAATAGAGTAGTCAAAACCACAGGGTGAAAAAGACGTCCTCTACCAAATAGTCCCGGGCCCTTTTATCCCGCGGTGTTTGAGTGCCCCCGTATTAACCTTAAAAAGCAATTCATGCAAATGCTGTGTTTTTCGAGCGTAAACCTCCCTCGACAGTTAGGGCGGCCACGAGACTTTGAGTTAGTTGTAGAGAGGTATCCAAAACTTGGTAATAGATCCCAGGTGCCCGAACGAAATCAAAAGCTCCTAGTCAGACCTACGTCCCGGTATTCCAGACCCTTTCCTATAACAGTATTATCTCCGGTATCCACAGCTCTTCTCAAGTCAAGAAGCCTCTATAGCCTCCTCTCTTCCCTTCACAATCACTTCCACCCTCTCTCCGCACAGTATCCCCCTCTCTTGTGAACTTTGACATGCAGTCACCCCCTCAACGTACAACTGCCCCTTCCGCCCCTCTAAAACACGTATATCCTCGCCCTTAATCCTCCGTCGTGGTGTCCGCCAGTCTAGGTATACGTATCGTCGTGGTATCGGTAATAGAGACCCAGCTAGGGGAAGGAACGCGTCGCAGCAAGGCAGCATGCCGATACAGTCGATCAGGTCGTGTTTTAAGTCGTGGTTGTGATCGTGGAAGGAGGAGAAGAGGCTACGGTGGCCTTTCGAATCGACAGGAATCGCGATAACGTCGACGGACTCAATTTAGCTCTGCAGACTCCTGAAAAACAAGAGCTGGAGGTTCGTAGGATGCACCGCATACAGGTGTGAGTCTTCGCATCCCTCGCCAAACGGGTAGAAAGTACTAGTGGCTCCGATGAATAACCCTATTTTGAAAGCAGAATCAACAGCTGTGGTAATCGGTTTGTCCCAGAAAATTCCGAAACATTAGTCTGAGATGGCCCAGAAGAGTGGAAATATTGGTTGAGATAGCAACGAACCTTGCGGAGACTTCCATGTATTGAGTTGTACATCACTTGGCCAAATTCCAACTTGATGAATCGATGGGTCTTTCTTTAATGAGCTAATGAAATCTCTTTGGTGCACTCCTTTATTTCGGATTGTTGGGTCCGGTACGGGTAAGGGCATAGGTTTGGTGTTATCATTGGCTCGACGAAATAGTTGTGATCTCTTATCTACCGTGCCTGAAGACCTGAGAAATTTTCCAAGTCAGCATTTCATGTATTAAAACTGGCAGAGCATCTAAGTAGAAATAGCTAGAATAGGGACCAAGATTTCCGATGATTCTAAATGTAAGGCAACATAGGGGCCACGGAAGTTGCAAGACTTTCTAAAAAAAATAATGGGATATGTGACGGTCTACCTACAGTAAATTGTCCCCAACACTAAGGGGAATTGGTACATCGGGGCCGACGAGAAATCCAGACACCGTCTGGCACTGGAAATATGTTGCTGTGGCAATTGCAGAAGCAGAAGAAACGCCTTGATCAAAGAGTAATCTGAGTTAGCAGATTTCGTCAAAATATTCTGCTTTTATGCTTCTGTGCGAAAGACGAGCCACTGAAGAACTTACTCGTACTTGATGGGCCCAGTTCACAGAGATCTACGGATGTAGGACTCGAGGAGTCATCACGAGCGACACGATATTGCGAAATGTCAAGACCACGGGGAAAGTGGTATAGGCTCGCCACCGTGTTTGCTAGGATGCAGATTCTCCATGTCTCTTTCTTCAAGAGCATAATGCCGAGATTCCGTAGTTGGATTACGAACAAGAGAAATATAAGAA
>Ga0302221_10002599_pt1 | contig 11188 bp, 10 predicted proteins | sample II_Palsa_E2_1_FD_193517 | JGI IMG/M metagenome (GOLD analysis project Ga0302221, IMG submission 193517) | Peat permafrost microbial communities from Stordalen Mire near Abisko, Sweden - II_Palsa_E2_1 | ecosystem: Environmental > Terrestrial > Soil > Palsa > Peat permafrost | place: Sweden...
CTTTCACCACTTTGGGAAATGTTTAAAGAGGGTATCGACCTTGACTCAATTGAGTGGGCGGAACATTAATAATGTGTAAATATGCAGATGCGCGGATGTGCAGATGCTTTAATAATAATATTTAAAGAGTTTGAAGGTTTGACTTCGGGCTCAAAACTTAAGACTAATAACTTAGAAAATGGCTTATTCAGAAAAAGTAATTGATCACTATACTAACCCCCGCAATGTTGGCACTTTAGATAAAGCCAGCCACAAAGTAGGTACAGGTTTAGTTGGTGCCCCTGAGTGCGGCGACGTTATGCGCCTGCAGATTCAGGTTGATGATAACAACGTTATAACCGATGCTAAATTTAAAACTTTTGGCTGCGGATCGGCAATCGCGTCATCATCATTAGCTACCGAATGGCTTAAAGGCAAAAGCATCGATGATGCCATGAAAATTGATAACATGGATATCGTTGAAGAACTTGCTCTTCCACCGGTAAAAATTCACTGCTCAGTTTTAGCAGAGGATGCTATCAAAGCAGCAATTAATGACTATCGCGTAAAAAACGGCATGGAGCCGATAGCAAGCGAAAAAGTACATCATTAAGATTAGTAGCTAGTATTTAGTATCAAGTAGTTAGATCTTACTTGATGCTAAATAAAATTATTCAAGCGTCAGGCGTTTTTGTCTTGATACTTGATACTAACTACTTGATACTAAAAATAAAATGGTAACAGTAACAGATAAAGCAAAAGATAAAATAGATCACTTGGTAAAGGATTCGGGCTTGGATGAGTCATATTTCCTGCGGGTGTCTGTTCAGGGTGGTGGCTGCTCGGGCCTATCATATAATCTTGACTTTGATAACGAAATAAAAAAAGGCGACCAGTTTTTTGAAGATAAAGGCGTACGCCTTGCTTTGGACATGAAGTCGTTCCTATACCTTGCCGGTACCGAGCTTGATTTTAGCGATGGTTTGAATGGTAAGGGCTTTAATTTTCATAACCCGAACGCGACACGTACTTGTGGATGCGGTGAGAGTTTCTCGGTATAATTAGATTTCACCGATTAGATATTGATTGCACCGATTTTATGAAAATAAGATCGGTGTTTTTGTTTTAGTGTAATTTTGAGGAACGAAGCAATCTTTATATTCCTTTGTCATTCTGAACGCAGTGAAGAATCTTCTGCGATATTGCATTTCTATAGCTTACAATAGCGTTTGCTTTTCTTTGGTATCGCTAACGCTATGTTGTTACTTTCTTTTTCCGCAAAAGAAGGTAACCAAAGAAAACTCCCTGCTGCGCCTGCTTCTTTGAATGTTAGTGCTTTAACTTCTGGTGTGGTTGCCGAACCAGACGATGCCGATTTGGGGCAGTTAACGGAGGGGTTGTGCTTTGCAGTTACCTTTTGTTCTACTACTTATCATTTCAACCGGAGGCAGAAATCTTCTTCGACATGCATTTACGCTTTGCTTATTGCAGAAGATTTCTCCCTCCGGTCGAAATGACAAGGATGTAAATCTTTCATAAAAATAATTTAGATTTGTTATCTAGTTAATCCCGATTATTCCTAATGAACATATCAACTGACATAAACACAGTTCCTAAATTTATACGCAATACTGTAGCCAATATCCACCCTGATACCTATACCTTTTTAAAACATAAGGTTGGCGATACCTGGGTTGAGATCAGCTATAAGCAAGCTCTTGAAAAAATTGACGCGATATCTGCCTGGTTCCTGAGCATTGGCGTACAAAAAGGCGACCGCCTGGCCTTGATTATTGAGAACGGTCCGGATTATGTGTATTACGACCAGGCTTTGCAACAGATTGGCGCGGTAAATACTTCTATCTACCCTACCCTTAGCGAAGCTGAGATTGAATATATTTTGAATGATTCCGGCGCTAAAACTATCATTGTGGGCAATCCTTTCCTGCTGCGTAAAGTGGCTAAGATCGCTAATAATTGTCCGGAGTTGATCCGTATTATCCCTGCTTTTGAGGATTATGAGAAGAATCTAGGCAAAACTCCACTAAACGCCGGTGTTATCGGCTTTAAAAGACTGATTGAGGAAGGTTTAGCTGTAGTTGAGCAATATACATCAGCCATAAACATTGCCCGTGAGGCCATTTTGCCATCTGATCTTTCTTGTTTGATCTATACCTCGGGCACTACAGGTACGCCAAAGGGTGTGATGCTTACGCACCATAACCTTTGTGAGAATGTGCGTGTTTGTTTGATACAGATTCCAGTTATTGAATCGAGCGATTTGTTTTTATCGTTCCTTCCACTATCTCATGTGTTTGAGCGTACGGCGACTTACCATATTTGTTTGGCTGCTGGTTGTCAGATCGCTTTCGCGCAAAGTTTGGAGCTTTTAGCTAAGAACATGGGTGAGGTTAGACCTACCGTAATGAATTGCGTGCCACGCTTATTAGAACGTATCCATGATAAAGCTATTAAAGGTGGCACAGAAGCCGGTGGCATGAAAGCCAAGATATTTTTATGGGCGTTGAAGATCGGCAAGCAATACCGTGAGGTTAAGGAATCTGGTAAAAAAACGGGGCCAATATTGAACTATGAACACAAACTGGCTGATAAATTAGTCTTCAGCAAAATAAAAGAAAAAACAGGCGGACGTTTAAAATTCATGATCTCAGGTGGTGGTGCGCTGCCAAAAAATATTGGTGAGTTCTTCGGCGACCTGGGCATTAAAGTATTGGAGGGTTTTGGCTTGACCGAAACTTCGCCGGTAATGTCGGTTACAGAGAATGACAGGCAGGTTTATGGTACGGTTGGCCGCATCATCCCTGGGATTGAGGTGGCGATACAGAACTATGAGACACGCCAGATCCATACCATACAAACTTACGAAAGTTTTAATCCCGAGTATGAATCGCCAGAGGGTGAGATCATCGTGCGCGGGCATTGCGTGATGAAAGGCTACTGGAACAAACCGGAAGAAACGGCTGCGGCTATTGATTCGGACGGCTGGTTCCATACCGGTGATATTGGCCGTTATTACAAAGGCAACCTACAAATTACCGATAGGCTGAAGAACATGCTGGTGAATGCTTACGGCAAAAACATCTATCCTACCCCGGTTGAGAATACTTATCTGAAAAGTCCGAGGATTGAGGGTGTATTTTTGGTGGGCGATAAGCGCGAGTATGTTACCGCCATCATCATCCCCGCGAAAGAAACCTTACAGGAAACTTTTAATTTAAAAGACGAGTTTTTCGCGGATCAGGATGTGTTTATTAAAGACAAGGAGATCGTTGATTGGATAGGTCAGGATGTACGCCGCTTGTCGAACGAATTAGCCAAGTTTGAGCGCATTAAAAACTTCAAGATCAAGCGTAACCCATTCAGCATGGATGAAGGCGAAATAACCCCTACTATGAAGGCTAAGCGTAAGGTTATTGAGAAGAAGTATGCTGATTATATTGATGAGATGTATTTGCAGGAAGTGGGTGCGGAGTAGGTGATTTTGTACTGTGCAGTCTCCTATTCAAGAAATCATAAATGATGAAAAGGAGTTTTATTTGTAATATTGTAATACAAACCATATTACATGCTCTTCTTTCAAGCATTATTTTTTATTATCATTTTCATAATAGGGGTAACGAAAATTTTTATAAATTTTTCACGCAAAGAAAAAATTTCAAAAATTGGTTTAATATTTATTGTAGTTCCAATATTAATTGCCACTTATCTTTTTATTTATAACGTTATAAGTGAAAACTATTTTGTTAAACCTACCAAAAGCGAACTTATTGGGCGATATCATGTTGTTGATGCGACTGTAAGTGGTTTTGATCAGTCTACTTATAAAAAATATTCACTTACATTAAATAAGAATAACACATTTACGTTAACCACCACACCTTACATTGACCTGTGTGACAGTGGTAAGTATGAATTTGACTACGCTGATTATTATAATGAACTTTATTTCAGATGCAATCAAAGTGGCAATTCTGCTCATATTGACAGACATCTAAATTATTATAGAATTGAATTTATCATCGGTGATCCAGACACGGGAGAAAGTATTTTCTTTGAGAAAGATAAATAATGTAATTTCCGATCTTATTGATATTGTCCACTAACAAGGTTAAAGGCTTTGTATATTGTTGGTGACAACACCAACAAAGGCAGGAATGGCGGGTTTAATATAAATCGCAAGTCCAATAAGTATTCCACTCAATCTAAACCTATAAAATGCTAAAAGAAATATTCACAATCAGTAAATACCCTTATTTGAAATTAAACTCTGATAGGGAATTTATTGATAAACTAGGCAGAGTGTTCAAAGCATATGGGTTCGTATTATTAGCACTGATATTTATAGCAGCCCCCATTGTTACATTAACAGATAACTTTGTAGTTCACGTGCTGCATTTCAAAACCATACAGTATCAGGATAAAAACACATTAAAACAACTACTTGAAAAAAGCCATTATTTCGCTTTAGTCTATATAGCTTTAATAGGACCGATAATAGAAGAAACTGTATTTAGGCTGCCACTATCGTTTAAAAGAACTCATATTGCAATCAGTGTAGCATTTGCTTTCTTTATATTCGGATCTCAACTACCAGGAAATCACGCTTTGAATATTGAATTTGGTAAGTGGTTTATATTTGTAATAAGAGTAGGGATTACTTTAGGCCTCTTTTTTACTGTTAGAAGATTTCTTCCCGTTGATATACAATTAAGTGACAGGGCAAAAAAAAGCTTTATCATTTTATCTATATGTCTTTTCGGCTTAATACACATCTCTAACTTTTCGCCCCTGCAGTGGCCTATCCTATGGATATATCCATTATATGTTTTGCCACAAATATTTATGGGTTGGTTAATAACTTACATCCGCTTTAAAAATGGATTTATTTGGGGCATCATGTTACATTGTCTGATTAATTCAGTTGTGATGTTATTTCTTTCAGGAGATGTAAAATCAATAAAAGTGAAACCAGCCCATAATATTATAACAAAGTCAAAAATTGATTCCAATACGACTATTAAACTTCCAGTCCCCGCAGGATCCCTCGGCGAAAATTCTTCACTGCGTTCAAAATGACAAGGACTAATATAAACTTTGTCATTCTGAGGGACGAAGAATCTTCTTCGATATACATAGCGACCTTGCATGGCGGCCTGTCGCTTTTAGAAGATTCTTCACTCCGTTCAGAATGACAATGGGCCTAGAAAGACATCCTTTAAATCAAAAAAATCCATTAAATCCCAGTTCAAATTACCACGGACTAACCCCTGTTTCCGGGTTATTGTCATCGCTGAAAAAACCGCCGGTTGGGCCGTTTTGGTCGATGGTGGCGTATTTGACTACCCTTACGGCGGCATCTTCAACAGTTCCGGGGCCGCTGTGATGGTTGAAGTCGGTTGCGGTATAGCCGGGATCGACAGCATTTACTTTGAAAGCGGTGTCCTGCAACTCATAAGCCAATACGATGGTATAGGCATTTAAGGCTGATTTTGATGGGCCGTAAGCGGCACTTTTTACTTTGTAGTACTTCCAGTTTGGGTCGGCATGTAAGGTAAGCGAGCCCAGACCGGAGGTTACGTTAACGATCCTTGGCTCAGTTGATTTTTTCAGCGTGTCTAAAAATGCTTTGGTTACGTTAATCACGCCGAAGAAATTGGTATCGAATACCTCGCGTATGATATCGATGGTTGTTGTTAGAGCAGTTTGTGGGATGCCGCCGCTGATGCCCGCGTTGTTGATCAATACATCCAAAGAATCGATCTTTTTGCTCGCGGCTTCAACAGATGCGGGGTTGGTTACATCAATTTGGATAGCTTCCACATTGGTTAAACCTTCAGCCTTTAGTTTGGCAGCGGCTTCTTCGCCTTTGGTCAGGTCACGGGCACCTAAGTAAACAAAATATCCTTGTTTTAATAATTGGCGGGTTGCTTCAAAACCAATGCTTTTGTTGGCTCCTGTTATCAATACTTTTTTCATATGTGCTGTATGTTATTTATTACAACACAAAGGTAGCCGGTATGTTAGCGGTGAGAGTGCACTCCTAAAGGTTTCACTGGTACATTTCACGGATGGTGGTGCGATACTCCACCGGTGTGTGCTTTGCCAACCGTTTAAAGAACCTGTTAAAGTAAGAAGCATCCTCAAAACCCAACTGAAAAGCGATTTCTTTGATAGAATGCTCGGTATGGAATAGTAACCTTTTGGCTTCAAGGATCAAGCGCTCGTGTATGTGAGCGATGGCGGGTTTACCGCTCTGCTCCTTTATCACCTCACTTAAATGCCCTGCGGAGATGTTAAGCATATCGGCATAAGCAGTTACCTCGTGGGTTTGCGTATAAGATTCCTCTATTTTGGAGAGGTATTTTTTCAGCATCAGCCTGTCGGGCGTTTGCGTGGTATTGCTGAATTGCTCGGTGTACAGCCTGCTCAGGTAGATCATCAATATCTGTATATAGGCCATCATCATGCCATGCTGCCAGTTGTTTTTGGTGATGTACTCGGCATACATTTTCTCTAAAATATCTTCCACAAAAACTACATCATCGGCATTCAAACTAATCTCGTGCCCACTGTACTTGTTTTGAATGACAGGTAATTGCTTTAATGAGCTATTGCCCTCTAAGGCCAACAACTCCTCGGTAAAAGCCATTATCATACCTGAAAGTGGTTCCGCTTCTTCTTTTAGTTGTACCTGATTGGGTACGGTAAAATAAAAAGTATCAGGCTTTAGTGTATAAGGCGTCATGTCAATCCAATGCCTGCTGCTGCCTTGTCTTACCATGCAAAAAAAGTAATAATCCTTACGGTGTGGCTGCAAAAAATCCGATCGCACCATGCTCATGCTGCAATCTACCTTATCCATCCGGAGCATTTTATTCCCGGTGAGGGTATCAGGCTCCAGCTGAAATTTGGGGATGACGGTTTCGGTATCGGAATAATACATGGTACAAATAACGGGAAAAAGACGATGGAATTTGATCAGTTTTTGATTCTAACAAGCATAAAAATTGTCATTTTCAGTAGTTTTTCGAGCGATTTTCGATCAAAAACAAGCATTTTTTAGGCATTTTTTGATGATAATCAGGCCAAAAACATACTTTTTCGAACATTTTCATGCTCTAAAAACCCGCTTTTTTAGTGCTTTTAGGGCATAAAATGGCTAAAAAGTGTACCAAATGTACCACCTGTTTCACTTGTACCGTGGTGCAGCGCAGTTAAATATCGTTGTCTTCGCTTGATGCCGTTAGCACCTGCTCTTTACTTGCATCAGCATTAAAAGTATAGCCAAATAACTTACGCTCTTTAATCATAGCCGCTACATCGGCGGGTACATATTGCTCCCACCCTTCAACGCCTTGTTTGATCAGTTGCAATACAATATCGGTTTGCACATGCAGATTACTCTCGTTGTAATGGTGAATATCCTCTATTTTATTATTGGCGATGAGGTAGCGATACAAGTCGATCAGGTGCGCGGGCGGGTTAAAGCGGAGACAATTCCAGATCACGCCATCGCGCAGGGTTGGGTAGATGAACAGCTTCACCTTACGGCTAAACAGCGTGGCGAAGGACTCCAAAATACCGCCGGGAAGTTCTTTATAGTGTTCCTCAGAGAATATATATTCTAAATTGGGATAGCCTAAAACTACACCCAATTTTAGTATGGTGATTTTGGATAGATAGGATACCAGTTTATAATATTCGTGGAAATTAGAGATCAATACCGTTTGCCCAAGCGAGCAAAGAATATCTACCCTATCCAGGAAGTCTTTTTCGTCAATCTCGGCAGATTCGTCGGCATTGCGCTCTTTCAGGGATTGCAGGGTGAGCTCGGTGATCACCACTACGTTTTTGGGATCAACATCGGGTTCCTGCATAAACTGTTTAACGCCGGTACTCAACATATCCAGATGCACATTAATAATCGGACGAAAACGCCCACGGATCACTACTATATGCTTCTTGTATAACACCTCTGATGGTTGTTGATTCTTACCATCCGGGCCAAATACCGCAGCATCCGAGAAACCATATTTCACCAGGTGCAGGCTCATCAGCCTGTTATCCACCTTAGTAAAGTTAGGGCCTTCAAAGCGGATCATATCTATCTGCAAACGATCTTTTGACAGCTCGTCCATCAGCGATAGCAAAAATAATGGCGGATTATCATGATAATAAAAACAAGCGTAAATAAGATTTACACCCAAGATACCTACCGCCTGTTGTTGCAGATTATTATCATTATCCAGCATCTTTACGTGAATAACAACATCATTATACTCGCCATTCGGCTCTAATTGGAACCGCACGCCCATCCAGCCATGGCTATCATTCGTTTTATGATAGTTAAGCGCCGACATGGTATCCGAAAAAGCGAAAAAAGTGGTTGTGCTACCGCGTTGCTCGGCAAGGCGTTCAATCAACAAGCCGTATTCTCGCTCCAGCATGGCTATCAAACGCGGCTCACTCACATATCTTCGGGTTTGTTGTACACCGTAAATAGCGTCAGAAAAGGTCATGTCATAAGCCGACATCGTTTTTGCTACTGTTCCCGCTGCTGCGCCTGCTTTAAAAAAATTGGCTGCAACATCCTGTCCTGCACCTATTTCGGCAAATGACCCATAAATTTGAGGGTCGAGATTTATAGCTAAAGCTTTTTGTTTTGTGCCGATATCCGTATTCTGAATGGGGGTCATACTCATTGTATTTAGTATTCCGGGAGCAATATCCTACGTTGGATAAGATGTGTAAAAATACAGTTTTTTAATTAATCGCGATACAAAATTTAGCACTAAGTGTACATATTACACCCAGCTGAATCTTCGCATTTGTTAATAAATAGCTTGTTTACAAACACATCGCACCATATCTAAAAAAACGCTATTTTTGCAACTTTGATAAAAATATGAGTATTGCACTATCCGAACAGGAAATTTTACGCCGCGAATCATTACAACAGCTTCGCAATTTGGGTATCAACCCATACCCTGCCGAAGCTTTTGATGTGACCGCATGGGCAAAGGATATAACCGAAAACTTTGAAGCCAGCCCTGATACTTACCAGCATGTAACCCTTGCCGGCCGTATCATGACACGCCGCATTATGGGCAGCGCCTCGTTTGCTGAGTTACAGGATTCAACAGGCCGCATCCAGATCTATTTAAAACGTGATGATATTTGCCCTGATGAGGATAAGACATTATACAATACCGTATTCAAAAAGTTATTAGATATTGGTGATTACATCGGCGTTAAAGGTTATGTTTTCCTAACCCAAACCGGCGAAATTTCTGTACACGTACAGCAATTATTCGTTTTGTCGAAATCATTAAAACCACTTCCGGTTGTGAAACGCGACGAGGAAGGTAATATCCACGATGGGTTCACCGACCCTGAGCAACGTTACCGCCAACGTTATGTGGATTTGACCGTTAACCCAGATTTTAAACAGATCTTCATCAACCGCTCAAAAGTGATTAGCAGTATGCGCGATTATTTTAACAGCGAAGGTTGGATGGAAGTGGAAACACCAATACTACAACCTGTGCATGGTGGTGCGGCTGCAAGGCCATTCGCTACACATCATAATACACTGGATATGCCGTTGTTTTTACGCATAGCCAACGAACTCTATTTAAAACGACTGATAGTTGCCGGATTTGACGGCGTATACGAGTTTGGTAAGATGTTCCGCAACGAGGGCATGGACCGCACACATAATCCGGAATTTACCTCGGTAGAAATATATGTGGCCTACAAGGACTATATATGGATGATGGAAATGGTGGAGAAATGCCTTGAGCATGTAACCCGTGCTATACATGGCATCCCGGTAGTGCAATATGGCGCTAACGAAATCAATTTCGCAGGACCATATGTAAAACTATCCATGTATGATTCAATCTTGAAATATACCGGGATTGATGTATCTGAAATGGATGAAGCAGGCCTGCGTGAAACGTGTGCCGATTTGGGTATTGAAACCAATGAAAGCATGGGTAAAGGTAAATTGATTGACGAGATATTCGGCGCAAAAGTGGAGGCTAATCTGATACAGCCAACCTATATAACTGACTACCCTATCGAGATGACTCCGCTTGCCAAAAAGCATCGCAGCAAAGAAGGCCTTGTAGAGCGCTTTGAGCTGTTTGTAAACGGTAAGGAGATAGCTAACGCCTACTCGGAATTAAACGACCCTATAGACCAGCGTGAGCGTTTTGAGGACCAGCTATTATTAGCAGGTCGTGGGGATGATGAGGCAATGGCGATGGATGATGACTTTTTACGCGCGTTGGAATATGGTATGCCGCCAACATCAGGCCTGGGTATAGGTATCGATCGTTTAGTGATGATGATGACCAACCAAAGCACCATACAGGAAGTATTATTCTTCCCGCAGATGCGCCCGGAGAAAAAATCAAAAATTGCTACCCTTGACGATTTTGTAAATATTGGTGTACCGCCGGAATGGGTGCCTGTATTAAATAAAATGGGCTTCAACACCGTTGAAGAACTAAAAGCGGCCAATCCCAACAAAGTATTTAATGACCTGGGCGGAATGCGTAAGAAATTGAAACTGAATATAGATATGCCTGTAAAAGAGGTTGTAATGGCGTGGTTTGAGTAACTTGTCCCATTGTCATTCTGAGCAGAGCGAAGAATCTTCTTCGATCTGTAAAACGAACACTGCAAGTTTTAGAAGATTCTTCGCTCTGCTCAGAATGACAATATTATTAAGATTAAGCTTATTACATCTAAAAAACAATCTCTTAACTAATTTCAAATTCCGCTTTTAACTTTTAACTTTAATTACTACATTTGCGCTCTTGTTTTTTTAAACAACGATAGAATAAAATAATCATGAAAAGAACTTTCCAGCCTTCTCAAAGAAAAAGAAGAAATAAACACGGTTTCCGTGAGCGTATGGCATCAGCTAACGGCAGAAGAATATTAGCAGCTAGAAGAGCTAAAGGTAGAAAAAGACTGTCAGTATCTGACGAAGGTCGTCATAAAGCATAAGCTGGTTGCAATTTCCTTTATAGGAATTTGAGCCGTTATTTGCTTAATTTTCGGTTCCGCATCAGCAAAATATGTATACTTTTAAAAAAGAAGAACGTTTATGTAATAAAAAGCTTATTGACGAGCTTTTTCATAAGGGTTCTTCTTTTTTGTGCTATCCCTTCAAGGC
>Ga0302221_10002602_pt1 | contig 11180 bp, 5 predicted proteins | sample II_Palsa_E2_1_FD_193517 | JGI IMG/M metagenome (GOLD analysis project Ga0302221, IMG submission 193517) | Peat permafrost microbial communities from Stordalen Mire near Abisko, Sweden - II_Palsa_E2_1 | ecosystem: Environmental > Terrestrial > Soil > Palsa > Peat permafrost | place: Sweden...
CTCAGTGAGATCTAGAAAACTCGGCTTACTTCTATTTCCACCTCATGATGTCAAAAACTGCCTCTCTCCCACCTTGGGAAGTCACTCCCTCATGGGGTTCCAGGGAGAAGCGTGTCCAGGATGCTGCACCACCAGTCGTGCAAAAAGTCAGATTTGCTCATCTGGAAAATACCTTCATTTCACCACTGCCACCACCTCCACCAGAGCCAGTTGCTGGCACGGAACAGCCATCCAATGCTCACCGTCGCGCAATTTCACTACCAAAGAACCCAAGGCCTGTACGCCCCAAGCCTCCTCGCAGTCCACGACCCAGCGAAAAGCCGTCAGAATCTACCAACGACTCATCATCGACCAAGGTCGCTGATTCTATCCCACCACCACCACCACCAGTGCCAGAGAATACTCAAGTAAGAACTCGCAGCCGTAGCTCGACTCTTCCAGGAAATCCCGAATCCTTCACCCCGTCGGCGCCTCAGCCAGGACTTTCCTTAAATACATCATACCCGACGCCACCGTCCTCAACCAAGTCTCCCATCTCTCCGCAGAAGCCACTTGAAAACAGTAGAGAGGACTTCCCCAACAACAAATCACTTCCTCCAACTCCTCTACCAAGCGTCGATCCTCTTGACATTCCTCCTTACAAGAATCCGGAACCCGCACGAAAATCAAGATTTAAGGCCCTCAAACGGTCACTATCACTCAAAATCCTCCCCCAATCTCCCTCCACTGTATCAGCTGCGGCGACTCCTCAGTCCCCCATCCCACCAACTCCAGACAATCCGCCTACTTGGGCAAATGCGATTATACCTACGAACTCCCTCCGGAGGAAAACTTCAAAACAGTTCACTTCCTCGACCTACAATGAGGAAGTTCTCGCCTGGGTAGAGACGGAAGGGTCACGAGTAGTGAGTATTGGGGATGATGAGCAGGGGGTCGCAGAACTTCTTGCCCGCAGTCCTCGCTCCACCAACGCCACGCCCAGCTCCGTAATCGCCAAGGCACCAAAATCTTCTATCAAGGTGAAACCTAGATCGAGACGTCTAGCATCGCCAGGCTATATTCAAGAGAAATACTCCCTCAAAGGAGGAGTAAGTCTTGATAGAGACATGATCGGTGACGTTGTTGTCTCGGGAGGAAGGTCGCCAGGTATTCCGGATGAGGAGAAGATGGCAGGTAGAACCATGCAGCAGCCCAGAAACGAACCTAAGGTCGTCCCTACGCGACCACAGAGGCCTGAGTCAATTAATATACCAGATATCTCGACATTCGAAAGACTAAACATATACGATGAGCAGATGGCTCCGCCATCACCGAAACCAGAACCGCCTCCAAAAGAACCATTAACAGGACCAAGACTTATGCCACTGAGATACGCACCCGTTGCCTCACCGAAAGAAGCGACATCAGTTGGCCCAGCACCACCCACGCTTATTCCACGGAAATTTCTCTCCCCACCTTCCCCTGAGGAATCAGACGACGACTTATTTCCATACATTTTTGATTCTCTTGACGATATCATTGATGATACTCCCATCGAAGTTGCACCGCTCAGAATCAGCAAATCCTCTGAGAATACGCCGACCTCGGGCAGCATCATCAATTCTACAAGTCCAAGGCCAAAAATTGATTCTGAAACTACAACTCAAGCTCAGAACAATGAAATTGAATCTCCTGCACGAGAGCCTAACATTGACTTTCAATCTCCGGCTCAATCTCTGTACAATGACTCCAAACCGACAATTCAAGCACCAATCTCACTCACCGATCACCTTGTCTCCCGTGCTGCACCCATGAAATTGTACGACGCAACACACAGCACCTTCCTACGATGTTGCTCAGACGGAAGGATTGATGTTCCCACCCTGTCTCGGTATCTGACACAGGAACGGATATTCCTCCAAGCCTACATCAGATATCTAGCCCTCCTCCTAGCAAATATCTCTATTCCATCGAGACCAAACCTTCTGTCCTCCCCCTCGCAGGCCAGCACAATCCAAGCGGATAGACGGATCAACGCTCGCCTGACGTCTCACCTCATCGCCCGACTCTCAAAAGCCCAAGCTCAACTTTCTCTGTTCTCTGATCTGGCAGTCAATATCCCCGGTCTCAATCTCGAAAGTTGGGAAGAAGCAACAGACGATGGGATGACAGACGCAACCAGAATGCTCATTCGACTATTCGATGTCATTGGGTCCGCTATTGAGCGAGGCGAGAAGAGCGTTCTCGTTGGTATGGTAGTGATGTGGACTAGAGAGAAGGTATGCACCATTCCATCCATCAACCTCAGAAATTTTGCTAACATGACTTTTGCAGGCACACCTTGAAGCCTGGAAAGAAGTCCAATCCACCCTCATCATCCGGAATCAACCACACCAACCCGAAATTATCCTCGAAGACCCGGTTGCCTCGCGTGCAGTACAAAACTATCTCCTTCCCTGTTTCACCGGAAATGAGACTGTGAAGCAAATGGGAGAATTGACGGAGCTTCTGGATGAGATTTGGTGTGATAAGTACCAGGGTGAGGGTGAGGGAAAGATGGGCTTCGAGGAGAGGAGGCACGGATTGAAAGGGAGCCCGAGAAATTTGGAGAAGGGGTGGGAGGCAGAATCGAAGGATTTGGAGGCGATGTTGGAGATGGTGTTGGGGATTATGGCGCGGGGATGGCCTGAGGGAGGTAGTTGATCAGCGATTAACTGGAGGGTGTATACTTGAAGAAAGGAAATGAGAAGAGCAATTCCTTTCAGTCCAGTTATTATGCAATCTCACCACTGGGATCTACGATGAATTCTAGTGTCCCAAAAAAAAAAGTGATGAATGTCTTTCACATAGGTTCAACCTATCTTAGGACTTAAAATTCGGTTATTGTGTTCGAGTTGTGCGCAACGAGTGTGACATGTGAAAGGAATGAGATCAAAACAAAGAAATGAAAAGAGCAACGCCCGTACAAAAGAATGCCCTAGAACTGCCTCTCTGTTCATGACTAACCCGCCCCGTCTTTACTAGCTCATTTCGAGGTGCGAGGAAATAAAAGTGTGCGAATCACAACGGAACTGCAATCCTGTCCTCGAGTACGCCGTCGATTGGTATCTCGACTTTACAACTTGAGCAAAACTCATGAGGGCTGTCCGGACAGCCAGTACACCTGTTGTCAATCCTGGGATTGTGCGGAGTTGTACATTGGCACTGCAAAATCAGTCTACTGTCCAGATTAAAAGGCGTGGAGGGAATGGCTTACACAATAGATGACTGGATCAGGATGTATTCGTTTCATTATTCGCGGACTTTCCGTATCAAAGGCAGTGCTTCGTCGCTTCTTCCCATCTTGAGGCGGAAAGAAATAGTTAGGAGAGCAGAGGCTGCAACCTTGGATCCAGTTTGTGTTCGGAAATAGGTCCGTGAGGTGTGCGAGTTGCAGCTCATGGTCCTCAGTAGACCCCACAGAATCGACGACTTGCTGCGCCAGGCCTTCAACAAAGCCGTGATGGAATTCGAGATGGTTCAAAAGCTGAGCTTTCGTCAAGAAAGGAGGATCGCCAGTTTTGCACCCACCGATGGCGCAACTGAAGTCACGCACTTCATCCGATGTCCCTCCGTGCTCGCTGAACATGTGATGTACAACGTACTTGGGGGGGGTGGAAATTTATACAACCATCTCTGGCCCCAAGCCAGCAATGTTGCACGGGGCAAAAGTTATCGAGCTGGTGCTGAGCGTCTTCAACATGCTCCAACCATTTATCCTTCCTCTTGAACGTCCTAGTGCTGGACCTGCACTCCTTGTACGGACAACGAAAGACCCCTGTCTGGGAATGCTTGGTATGCACATGACGATGTAGATCACTGATACTTCGAAACGGTCGCTTGAATGAACAGCCTGGTTGAACACAGATCAGAGGTTTGACGTGCACGTTCTGGAGATGAAGCTTCAGTGCCGAGAGTTTGAACTTTGCTTTCGAATGACAACCACTCCATGTGCAACCACCGTCGCCAGACCGGCGCTGAATCACATCTCCAGCGTGGCTCTGAAGATGACGTTCGAGGTTTGCATCATTTGCAAAGGGGAGAGTCGTGGGGCAATCCTTCCAAGTACAACACTTCGCAGCCCGCGCCTCTACAGCACGATTGAGATCCCGAGCTTCAGCCTTAGAAGTTTCAAGACGACTGATCTTTTGGTCTGGAGGGCTGCTGCTGTAGGGCTGAGTGGCGACCTTTTCTGACCAAGGCACAAGATTATAGTGTGTTTGGTCCGTTTCCTGGGAGTTGAATTGAGGTTGGAATTCAACCAGCATTGTTGGGGAGTGGGCTTGACCCTGAAAATCGATCGGTCTGGAGCCGCCGAACGCCCTGATTAGCGAGTGTTCTTTTTTTTACTCACAGCGCGCCCTGAAGCTCGTTTGGTGCACATGCAGAGGCGTCTGCCTGTTGCCAGTCCGTCTGCTGCCACTCGGTTGGCTGCCATCCAAAATCGGGAAAGTCGATTGGATGAGATGAATCCCAATCGAAGTCTGGAAGGACAGGATAGGATAGTCGTTCCAGAGTTTCGTCTCGAGTTGCCTGATCGAGGGCATCGAAGTCGAAGTTGCTGAAATCCATCTCGTTCAATGTCGGTGTGGGAAAAGTGAGGCTTTCAAGCGAGCGCGCCCTGCAAGGATCCTAAAGCCAATGAATAGTCTGAGAATCGAGGTTTCGAATATTTCGTGAGCAGTTCTGTGCAGATATCGCGGTTTGCGCACCGTGGGAAGAGGGCAGACCTTATACTTTGGAGGTGCTCTAGCTCCAACCGAACCCACACTTCGCTCCCCCTTTTTGGCAAGGGCGATTTGCCGAGGGCGCTCAACGAACCTTGGAACCCCAGACAGCAGCGTGGCGTGCTTACAAGCACTTGGCAGAAGTACCAGTAATCTTCCTGATGAATCTTGCACTGATAAGTTAACCTTTCTGTATAAATATCTACCATATCAACAGACAAATGCTGACTATCACGTGACCGTGTTACAGGGGGCGGCCGCCGGCCGGTCGTGCTAGTAATCTCACCATCTCTTCTCCCACCCCTACCTTAACCAAATCTCAATGCCTTCCTCCTTCACCTCGTCACCAACTACTAAGTCGTCAGCTCTCCCCAATCACTCTCACAATGGTCCAACTTGGACCTGCCTTCTCACCTGAACGACTTCCAATCACAATCCTTAGTACAATCGGCATCTTTACCGTCCTCTATGCTGTCCAATGTCTCTACAGCTTCCTGACTCTTCATTTGCTTACTTCAAAGTACCCTCTGAAGAACTACAAGCGTGAAAGTTCTGAACCGACATATGCTTTGATTACTGGAGCGAGCGCTGGAATCGGTCTCGGCATCGGGAAAGCATTGGTGAAGCAGGGGTTCGGGGTTATTCTGTTAGGCCACCTGCCTGATGAGTGAGTATACTTATTTCTGGATTTGTTTGATGTTTCTTTGGTGCTTTTATTCTATTTTTGCGTGTTTTGAGACGTAAGGAAATGGAGAAATCGGAGAGGGGAAATAAGGAGTGCTTCGTTGGATCTTGCTTGTCACATGTCCGCGAGATGTGAGACATTCAAACTTCACCTTCTTCTCCATCTATATCCATTTCTCCCTGCTCATTCCATATATCTCATCCCGGGAAAATAATTGCTAACCTTCTAGACTATCCGAAGCCAAAACTTTGCTCCAAAAACTCAACCCAAATACTGAGGTGCGGGTCATAGTAATGGACGCCCGCACCGCCACACATTCCGAAATGGCCTCTGCAGTTCAATCAATCTCAGATCTCCAAGTCTCAATCCTCGTCAACAACGTGGGCGGAATGCCCATCACGCTCCCCCCATTCCGGACCTTCGCAACGTGGAGCTGCGACGATATCGATGCAACCATCAACCAGAACAATCGGTTTATGGCCCGCCTCACCACTCTCATGCTCCCCCTCCTCACCAGAAAAGAAGGCGGTGGGCGCTCTTTAATCTTAAACATTTCCTCAGCAGCCTATGTCGGCATGCCTTACCTCCTGATGTACGGCGCAACAAAGGGCTTTATAAACTCCTTCTCCACGGGTCTCGCACGGGAACTCTGCTCCCCTACCACGCCGGAGACAAACCATATCGGCGTCCTAGCTATCATTCCGGGCGAAGTGCACAGCCAAGGTAACGCTCACGGCGTATCTGCTTCAGAGCCAACAAGTGATGTTTTCGCGGAGTGTATTGTGAGGAAAGCTGAGAACGCGGTTAAGAGAAATAAGAGGGAGTTGAGACCGTGGATGATGCATGATTTTCAGGGTTGGATGTTGAGTCTTTTGCCTGAGGGGATAAGAACGAGGGAGTTAGGGAAGGCATCAGAGTATAAGAAGATTGTGTTTAATGGGGCTTGGGAAAAGAGCTTAAAGGATCGTTGATAGAGGCATTGACAGTTGTAGTTAAAGTAGTGTAACAAGCATATAGTGAAGCTTAAAATAAGAGGATTTTAATATTCCTAATCAAGTTATTTAAAGAGCAAAGTAAGTGGTAGTTTAAGAAGTTTAAATATTACTAAACTAGCTTAATCCTTATTCAAAATAATTAATATTAATTAAAAATATATATATAATATCTAATTAATAAATTCTTTTAAGTTTTATTATAAATAACAAGACTTAAATCTTAAAACTATTTTAAAATAAATTATTTTATTTTATTTTATATTTTAAATAATATATAATTTTTTTTTAATTATAATTAATATATTAAATAAAAATATTATAAATTTAATAATTTAATTATTTTAGTTTTATTATTTTAGTTTTATTAATATTATAATAAAATTATAAAGTTTTAAAAAAAATAAAAATTATTTAAAATAATATTTATAAAATTAATTTATTAATTTATTATAATAATAAAATTATTTAAAATTATTATTAAAAATAAATATATAAATTAATATATTTAATTTATAATTTAATTAATTATAAAATAATTAATAAATAAATAAATAATTAATAATTAATTAATAAATAAATAATAAATATAATAATAAGATTATTATAAAAATTAAAGAAGCTTAAAGTTTAATATAATCTAGTTATATTAAAAATATTAAACTAAAGCTTAAAGACAAAAAAAGAATTTTAACTTAAATATTTCTTTTATTAACTTAATTAATTTTATATTAAAATATTAAGTATCTTAAAGTATAATAAATCTTATAATAATATTAATTATTATATTATTCCCTTTTTAAAGAAAATCTAAATATCTTTATTTAAATTATATTTTAATATTAAAAACTTATAAATTATTATTTTTTAAAATATTTAAATATATTTAATTTTAAGATAATTTTTTATTATAATAATTTAATTAATAACTTAATCCGATTAATCTTTTATATTTATTATATATATAATTTTTATACTTTAATTTAATAATATTTTAATATATATAATAAATAATTTAATTATTTTTAAAATTATAATAATTATTTTAAAATCTAAAATAAGTAATAAAGTTAATTAAAATATTAGAATTATACTTATAATTTTTTTTTTATATAATAAAATTCTTTATAACTAAAATAATAAATTTATTAAACTTTTATTTAAATTATTAAATTTTTTTTTTATTAATATTAACTTCTTTTTTAAAATAATAATTTTTTAATATTTTTAATTATATTTCTTCTTTATTTTATTTTTATTTCTTTTAGCTTTATTATAATTCTTTTTAATAATAATAAGTTAAATAATCTTTAAATAAAAACTATTATAAAAAATATATTTAAAGTAATTAATATTTTTAATATTAAATTTAATTTTTTTTTAATAAACTAAATAATTTATAATAATTTAATTAATATTATTAAGATATTTTTTTTTTTAATAATAATAATAATTTTCTTTTAAATAAATATTTTATTTTAATATTTTTTATAAAAACTAATAAATATAATAATTTTAATTATAAATATAATTAGTTTTTTATTAATTAAAAAAGACTTTTTATTATCTTTATTATTAAAAATTATATCTTTATTACGTTTAATAATAATCTTTTTATTATTTTAATCAATAACTATAACTTTATTATTATTATTAAATAATTTAAATTTATCTTTAAAATTATTAAAAATATAATCTTTATTATTTTTAATATTATTATTATTATTATTATATTTAAGAATTATAATAATTAGTTTTTTTTTTATTATTATTATTTTTAATTCTTTTAATTATAATTTTATTAATTATTATTTTAAAGATTTTATTATATTAAACTTAATATATTTATTATTTTTAAATTATTTTTTTTATAATTTTATTATTTAAATAATCGATTATATATATTTCTTTATTAATTATTTTTATTATAAAAACTAAATAATTAAAGTTATTTAATTTAATTAAAGTATTAATTATTTTTTAATAAATTTTATTATATAATATTTTAAGTTTTTTATTATATTTTAAATATTTAATATTTATTCTTTTAAAGATTTTAAAATAAATTAAACTTAAAGTCGATTATTATAAATTAATATTATTATTATTTTTAAGAAATAAAAATAAGTAATAAATAATAAAAATTAAGTCTTAAATAAAAATTTATAACTTTAAATAAATAATCGTTATTAGTTTATCTTTAAAAATACATGAGCTAGAGTATAAAATAAAAATCTTAAAGAAATATTAAATAAGAATTTTTTAATAAACGTGATTATATAATAAAAAATAAAAAAAATAATATTAAAGTTTTTAATAAAATCTTTAAAATATTTATTAATTTTATTTTTATTTTTATTAATAAGAATTTAAATATTATAGTTTATTATTATTTTTATAATCTTTATTAAAATTATTTTTTTAAATATAATAAATTTAAATATTAAGTTTAATTAATAATTTAATTTTATTAAAGTTTTATTTATAATAATATTTAAGTTTAAGAATAATATTTTTAAAGTTAAAAACAAGATATTATTAATTATTAAAATCTTATTTTTTTAATTTAACTTTATAATATAACTTATTATAAAATAATTAAAAAAAATAATATTTTTTTTAATTTTTTATTTTAATTTATTATTAATTTTTTTTATTTTTAATTTAAAATTAATTTAATTAAATAATAAATTTTTTAAATCTTTATATAATTTATTTATATAAAAAATTAATTAAATTTTATAAAATATTAATAATTTTAAGTAATATAAATATTTTTTTATTTTTTAAATTAAAAATAATTTAATTAAAAAATAATTAAGTTTATTCGATAATTGATTTATTTTTTTTATTTTTTTAATTATATAAATATAATTTTTTAAATTAAAATTAAGTTTTTATTATTTTTTATTAATTTATTTAATTTAATGATTTTAAGTTTACTTTATATATATCTTAATATATATTATAATATTATTAATTCTCTTTATTTATTATTATATTTCTTGTTTATTTAATTTTTTTTTAGTATTTAAAACTCGTTAATTATTAATATTTAATTAAAGTTTAAATAAAACTTATAATTATAATTAATTATTAAAAGAAATAAATTTATTAATTTATAAAAATAAGTAATTTTAATAATATTTAATATAAGTAAAAAATTAATTTAATTATCTTAAAAATAATTAATAAATAATCTTAAGTAAGTATTAATAATCTAATTAATTATTTTGGTTTATTTATTAATTTAAATATATTTCACTATTAAAAGCTTTAATTTTATTTTTATTAACTTCGATAATTTATTTATAAAGTCAAAAATAAATTATTTTATATATATAATAAAATAAATAAAAAATAAAATATATTTAAAGTTTTATTTTTAAGTTTATAAAATTATTAATATATATAATAATTTATTATATAAATATTAATATTATTATTTAAATTTAATTATTAATAATAAAGTTTAATTAATTTTTTTTTTATTTTTTTTTTAAATATATTATTATTATTATAATATAAATTTATTAAAAGATTTATATTTTTAAGTTATTATAATTATTAAGAATTATTAACTTTTTATTATAAAGCAATAGTCTATTGTTTAGTTTTTAAAAAAGAATATAATTTTAAGTCTTTATTTATTTTTTATTTAATTTAAAATCGGAATAATTTATTTATAATATCTCTTTTATTACTTTTAAATTTTTGACAAAAGACTTAATAAAGTCTTTTTCTTTATCGTCTTTTACTTTAATTAATATTAAGATTATTTTTAATAAAAAAATTATTTTAATCTTTTTAATTTTTTTTATTATTTTTTAAATTAATATAAACTCGTTTTTTTATAATAAAATATTAATAATAATATTCTTTTTATTAAAATAATAAATAATTTAATAATAAAAATATAATAATAAGTTTATTTATTAAATTTATTATTTATTTAAAAAAAAATTATTTTAAAATATTTTAATACTTTATAATTAATAATAATTAAAAAATTAAAAAAATTAAAAATTTTTATTTATTATTCTTTAAATATTAAAATAATAATAAATAGTTTTTTATTATAAATTTTATAATAAACTTTTATTCTTTAAAAAAAATTTAAGTAAAAAATAATAAAATATTACTCGTTATTTTAAAAATATTTTTAAGAAATTATTTTAATAATAATTAAATTTAAATAATTAATTTTAATTTTAATTTTATAATTATATTAAAAATAAAAAAAAATATAAAAACTAATATAAAAATTATTTTTAATTAATAAAAAATATTTAATTATTCTTTATTTAATTTTAACTTTAATAACTTATTCTTTTTTATTAAACGATTAAAAGATTTAAAGATATATTTATATATTTAAATAAATTTCCGATAAAAATTTTAAAATTTTAAAAATAATTAAATTTTTTTTTTATTAAAAGTATTTTTTAGTTTTATATAATAATAATTTTAATAAGATTTATTTATATATTATAATTTAATATTATAAAGTTTAAAAGTATTATTTTAATAATTTTAAATTTATATTTATAAATATTAATTTATAATTTTATTTTTTAAAGTTTATATAAAATTATTTTAATATATTATTAATATTTTTTTTATTTTTTAAAAAAATAAATATATTATTAATATATATTAAATAAAAGTCGTTTAAGTAATTTATAAGAATTATATTAATATATTATTAAAATATTATTAAATTATTATATAATTTAAAAAAAAAAATTAATTTAAAAA
>Ga0302221_10002605_pt1 | contig 11178 bp, 10 predicted proteins | sample II_Palsa_E2_1_FD_193517 | JGI IMG/M metagenome (GOLD analysis project Ga0302221, IMG submission 193517) | Peat permafrost microbial communities from Stordalen Mire near Abisko, Sweden - II_Palsa_E2_1 | ecosystem: Environmental > Terrestrial > Soil > Palsa > Peat permafrost | place: Sweden...
TTTATAATTTATATATTTTATTTATTTTAATTTTATAAAATATATAAATTATTAATTATTATTAAAATTTTTATTTATAAAATTTATAAAAATATATTATAATATATTTTTATTTTTATATAATATTTTAATATATAATAAAAAAATATTAAAATAAAAAATAAATTAATAAAATTTTTCTTTATTAAAAATATTTTAATTATTAAAATAAAATATTTAATAAAATATATAAATAAGATTTTAATTTTAAATAATAATAAAATATATATATATATATATTTTATATATATCCGGTATATCTTCTTTAAATAAAAATATTTAAATCCCTTATCTATTACGTCTTAGATATCTCTCTTTAATTTTTTCTTTTTAATATCACGTAATAAATAAATAATATTTTAGTCCCGAAATGACTTAGAGAAAACGTGCAGCTAGATATATATATTATGCGTAGTATAACAGCTCCCACAAGCTATTATTAATATTCCGGATCTGAACTAAGCGCATTATCTCAGAAATTCAACTTTGGAGCAGAGCTGTCACGGCGGTTCAATCTACCTGCTCCCCGGAGATCACCATGTCGACTAAAGTATGTATAGTTTTCTAATGGTTGACGTTGCAACTAACCGCAATGTTTTAGAAACTCATCACCTCTGCTCAAGGCTACCTCGCCAAAAGCAATGTCTTCTTCATGGATCAGGAATCAAAAACTATTCGAGTCTATATTACCGAAGAGGAACCAGAGTTATCCAGTGGAGACGCCACGAACTACACACAAACCTTTGTTACTGTCGATGTCGGCGGCAAACCCCAGAAAATCAAAGTCACCTCTCCAGACATGTCTGCCCTTGCTTGGGGATATGGCAAAGATCCTGAAACCGCCAAAGTGAGTTGAGTCAATGCTACACAAGGCAGATTCATCAATTGACACTGTGCGTAGACCAGGCTATACTATGCCGATAGCAACAATACTTTGCAAGAGTTATGTCGTGACACTAACAAACCAACCTGGTATCGTGGATCTCTTGGGGATACTGTGCAGGTGAAGTGCATGGAGGACACACCGATTGATGCTCACATCAATCACAATTCTCAGCAGCTCAAAGTCTATTCATATGGTCCGGATAATAAGACTACGCCGATGGTCACTTGGACCACTTTAAATGGGACGGATTGGCAGTCTAAGCTCATTGTCAAGTAGAGTGATAGACATTGCTCTAGAAATATATATAGCGTACAAGTCGCTATCAGGAGAATGTTATGGGGGATAAATACATTCATCAGCTGAGGAACAGAGAGCATCATGTGATTTAGTTTAATTTCTTCCAAACGCCATTTTTCTTCTTTATTCTTTAATCAAGATTGTTTACCCACCTTTTACTAGATGCAATTGCTGCCCGACTCTTATTAAAATGATGATATACATAATAGTCTTCACGATGATCGATCTCTGCTCCGTGCAAGGACTTTCCCTCATAATCCAGCCTTCTCAGCTTCATCCCGGCAACTCTCGTCATGCTGTCGTATGATCGGATGCATAATGCAGTCGTCTGCCACCTCTGTAGCTCTTGTAAATAGGGTTATAGACAAACATTGCGTGCTCGTGTTGATTCAGGGGGGTCTTTAGGGGCGGGCGAGGCAAAGTGCACTCTGACTTAATGCGCACTTACTTGAAAGCGCTTAGTCAGCAGCAACCTAGGCCAATTGTGTGGCCGCATTTCTGCCCTCTATCTTAGAAAGCACCATCACATAAGAAGTATGGACCGGAGTGGAACTCCTTGCCCCGAATTGCTTTGCCTTATGCGGGCCAATTCCAAACTGCCGCTTGGATTCTAGTGATTGGACGCGGGGTCAGCCACCAATGTCCGTGACGTAAGTGGATTTTGATGCACGCTGATGAATAATCCCCGAGCTGTATTATTTGACAGATCCTACAAGAAGTAATTTACTTTGTATGGATCTGCATTGCAATAGTTAAGGACTTCACTCATACATATAATTAGCTACGAAAGCTGCAATGACAAGTGTTCTCTGGTAGATCTATATTTTCAAGCAAGTTTGGCCAAAGTAAACAACAATTTATTATCCGTCGACAGGGGTACTGGGCAACTACTTGTGGAAAATACTCAAACTAATTGTGTGTTTTTCTTGTACTAGTAACTAGGTAAATTCCCCTTCATTCATCAAGGCAAGGCTTGTCAACTTCGTTACGGACTATGTTTTCCTTCCTGAAACTTGCTGTTCTTGTTTAGTCACCTAATCTGACAGCGTTGCCAAGATCTGTTTCCTTTTGGTGGATTTTTTACTTATATATAAACTACATATGCATTGCCATCACTTGCTTTACCTAGGACAAGGCTCTAGCAGCTTTGCCTACTTGAAAGGCCGCGGTATCGGCTGTGTCTGACTTGGTTGTGTCGAGTTAATCGGACACCTGCGGCCTGCTTGCTACCTCAACAACCCCAACGATGGAACCATTCGAAGGACAACATATGTCTCGAAGGTCAGGAAATATCTCAGGTGCAAGCAAAGCTCCAAAGGTCCCAGGAGATGATGTCGGGAGTTCAGCTTCAATGCCGGTACCCAGACCTCAAGAAGCGACAACAGCATTACAGCAACCAAGCTCTGTTGACCCATTCCTCATTATAGTTTTGACAAATGATCCAAATTTAACGGAGGAGCAACTAAGATTAGTGCGAGCAGAGGTCAGGAGAGGTGTCCATAGAAAGAAGAAGCGTTTGCCCAAGGTAAACACAGCGTCTCTCCCCCCAAAGCCGAGCCATTCGAATAGAAGCAATCAAGTGGCATCAGCTCAGTCAGCTTTAAGTATGAGTGAGGTATCAGAACTACAAAAGCATTCTGCACAAGATTTACAGCCATTCAGCCACAGAATGTCATCTTCAGTCATCGATTTCGAGGCGCAGACCTCGTCAACTCGCGATTTTGCTCCTCTGGGATCAAGGATGAATCCTGGCTTGAACAGGACCAGTGCTCTGAACCCGGATTTCTGTCTCTGGCATCCAGACAAATCTGTTCCTTTGCCCTCAGCACATACAAGACGGTCCTTTCTATTGGAAATTGCGCAGACAGTACCATACATCAGCAAAAGTATCGAGTACCTGGAATTTAAGGGCGAGATGGTGAAATGGATCAATAACCGTCTTGGAGACTCGAGGAAAGCTTTGAGCGATATGACGATTGGGATCATCTTAGGAATTACAAATTGGGAGGTAAGTTTCCGATGGCTTCTTTTTACAAGGTTTCTTTACCTCGCTTTGTATGATGGCCTTTGATAGGCAGTTACGACTGATGGATATGTCAATTTATGTCCTCTTTCGAGGCTGTCTTCAAGTAATCGCTAACAATGATAATGCCAAGATATCGCGTGCAAACATACCAGAAGTCGAACACCACCTGAATGGAATACAGAAAATAGTTCAACTCCGTGGAGGAATAGAAAAACTTCCTATGATCCGACAATTTCGAACCAAAGTCGCTCTGTCAGTGCCCTACACACATTCATTTTAACTTCGCTGACAGAATGCCATTTCAGAGTCGATATGCTCGTCGCGGCTCTCAACAATAGCAAACCACGCTTTCCGCCATTCTTTGAGGTTCAACCTCGCATCCCGCTGCCCCATATGCAAGGGATTGACGGGAATCTCATTCTTGAAAGCCCGCTTTATGGTAATAAGCCTCTCGATCAAGTATTCCGTGGCAGCCCTTTTGGAGAGCACGGCGTTCAAATTCTGCAGAGAATGAGAGATATGACCAACGTCGTACTTGATCACACGGGAATGGCCTTTTATAAAGCTTCTGGCACTCCAGTGCCCGATTACAACATCATCAGAGTCGGACCAGCGTCGAAATATATGATATCGAGCATGAATACTTCTCGCGGTTCATCAACTGAGGAAGAGAATGAGCAATCTTTACTTCCTCAATCACCACTCACACCTCTGATCCACGCAGCAAACATCTACTCGGCAGTCCTCTCTCCATTACTCGCTCCATCTTACTTACCTGCTCCACTGAAACCATTCTCTACGCAACGCAACCTGCAATCACTAAAAGCTCTCGTGCAAGCTCTGCAGATCCCGGCTAACGACTCGATCTTTGCGTATTATCCTGGATTGATGATCTGGATTTTGCTCGTTGCGGCAGTTGCGGCTGAAGGTCGAGACGAAAGAGGGTTCTTGATTATGTTCTTGGTTCGGGTGGGGAGTGGGAGTGTCCATGGGTATTGGGAAGAAATGAGGGAGTCGATCGAGAGGTTTCGAAGGGTAAGGGAGTTGGTCGGATAGAAGAAGTATTTATTATATAATAAAGAATACAGGATTTTATAAATTATAAATAATTTAAAATGTATTATAATTTAAAGAATGATGAGTCTAGGTCACGTGATGGATAGCGATGAATAGTAGCTATCCTAAGCTATCCCAGAACATGAGGGTTCTCTTTCCTTAGTAGATAGAAGCCTCGTGCTTAACTTAAATACAGTATCTTACTATACTCGTAACTTGTAACTTAACTGTACTTGGTCTTACCAGTGACCGCGCCCCTGCTTTACCAACCAACCCCGACTTACACTCAGTTCCAACACCAGGAACTAAGCCCACGTTACACTTTAAGCACCAAGTCCTGTATTTTTCTACTTAACAGTCCAAGTTCAAGACGATTTAAGTGATATTCGGAATTCGACGAGCGGTGCTAGAACTTCAAATCAATAGCACACAGCCCAAGGGTAAAGAAAGCGACATGTTGTTAACACGTATGGGAGCAAAGACGTGTATCTGGCCTGGAGTGTTGGCAACAAGTCGGATGCAGTGTAGTGGGCGTTGCGTCTCCAGCGGGTCGATTTACAGGGCTCGTTTGCTCGCTGAGCGTTACTTTATTATACAAAGCATGGAATTAATTAATTAATGAGCTTGTTCGCTTGTCGGCACTTCATGCCGACTCACTCGCTCGTAAATTTAATTAAGGAGTAAGAGGAGTAATAGAATAATAGGTAGGAGCGCGCCTGAGCTTAAGGATATATCCTTAAGCGAGGTATAGAATAAAATTATAAAAAATAATAAACCGAAATAATGTAAATAATAATTTCGTCTACGCAGCTAAGGTCGATAGATTTTATAAAAGAAATATCTAACTTTATATATAAGATTATTATTTTTAGGATTTTATTTTATAAAAGACTTGGAAAATAACTTATTTTTTTTATTATTCTCTCTTCTTTCTAGTTAAAGGAAATAAACTTACGTTTTCTTAAAAGGGAAAGATATAATAAAAGAACTTATACAGAGTCGACTTTAAGTGGAGCGCTGATCTTACTGCTTAGGGCTATTCTTACTGAATCCGGTCAGTAAAGTAGGGTCTCCCGCGACTGCCGAGGCTAGGACTAATGTTTATAGTAGCAGTGCTATTAATGTTGACTATAGCGACAACGGTCCGCAGTGACGGCGTGTGGCACGATCGGCCAGCCAGAGCGGCCAGCCAGAGCGGCCAACGACTCTATGCCGATGTCGCAGCGCATATTGCTGATGGAGGGGCTAGCGGTGAGGGACTCATCGCTAGCTAAGAGAGTAACATACGGCTCAGTCAGATGCACCGCGGTGTGCAGCCAAGTACCGAGCGCGTCCGATGTTTCCCAATTGGGAGTCAACTTCAAAGGCCAGGGTGCAACGCAATACGCTGCAACCACAACACCAGTCCAACAGGGAGGATATGGTAAAGCGGCAGCATGGCTCGTGGTTAACGCAGAACTGCACGGCTCACTCACGGGGACACAGATAGGAGAAGCTCTTCAGCTGATTGCGGTGGCGTGCGTGACGCCTGCCAATTTGGCGCAGGGAGCGATAACAATAATGCTGAATAATGACGTGGACGTCACGATATATGCCGTGTACAACGTAAACGGCTGTGATTAAGGCGGTAGGTCCGGAATGACCAAAAACTAGTCGCTCGGCAGGAGCTGGGGGAGTAAAGGAATAAGAGAGCGATATGAATTAAAGCAACAAAACACAAACAATGTCAGGAAAGTGTCACGTGAGGATCAAGTCAAGAGTTAGTGAATGGCCTCGAAACTCACTTCGTATTTAAATGCCCGGAACAACCTAGTTCCCTAGCGCGCACACATAGTATTTTAAAACATTGTAGAATAACGGTCTTCTGCCTTTTCTTCTTCTTTTTCCTTTAGCTTGAGATTCTTGTCAATACGAGTCTAGTTACTATACCTGCTTCGTCTTCGTGACAAACAAAGTAAAAAGCATTAAAGAACAAAGTAACCTGGAACTAAGTTCTAGAGACTAGGATCTCAATACTTGGAGGTCCTTGGAACCAGTAAAAGGAAATTAACCCGTTGTCACCAATACCGAACTCCAACCGGAAAACGACCTAGAGGAGTATGTGGTCGAAGAAGTACTGCAAGAAAGAAAAGTCAGAAATCAGACACAGTACTTAATCAAGTGGGAAGGATACGACCACTCAGAAAACATATGGGAACCTACTGAAAATCTCAACTGTCCGGACCTGTTACGACAGTTCCACCAACAAAACCTAGGTTGCCCCAGAAAGTATCAGGAAGGTCTGCGAAGGACTCGGGGTCGATGAGAGGATCGCTCAGGAAGGTAGTTGCCTCGTCGAGGGCAGAGGCAGCGGCCTCTTGACGAGCCCGCTCTTCCCGTTCGGCATTTTCGGCCTTGTCCAGCTCGTCAAGGGAGGCAAGGCCGCGCTCGATCATCGCCTTTTCACGCTCGTCAATAAATCGCTCTTGTTTCGACAAACGGAGAAGCTTCGCCATGGTAGCATTGCGCTCATCACGAAGTTTCTGTCGCTGCCGATCCAGAGATGCCCAGTCATTGACAGAGGTAAGTTTTGTAGTATAGTCGCAGTTGGAACGACCCATTCGCATGCACTCAGCACAACGAGAAGCCAAGAAAGAAGAAGCAACGCAGCGGCGCTTGCTACGGCGACAGTGGGAACAAGGGGACATCTCGTCACCAGTTCGTTCGATTCGGAAGGCCCAAGGAGGTTCGTTCGGAGTTTTTACGAGCTCGGGTGGTCATGTTGGAAGAAGAAGGCCATGGGGAGCCAAGTGACGTTTCTTACCTGTACTTTAAGCGTCGAGACGACGCTAGCTAGGAGGGGAATCCAGCTCGCACGTGGGCAGGCTATCAATCGTGTTCAGCCGTCCGAGTCGAACATCTTCTGGTCCGACGACCGTGAGACCGTCTTTTATAATGGTAAGGGAGTGGCTATGGCTAAGTTACGGACAATGTGCCAGGTATTGACCGATGAGCTCGAAAGTCTGCTCCATGAGCTACTTTCCTGGGGTGGTGTTCCAACAGGCATGGGGGAAGAAGTTCCTGCCTTCAGGTACTGCATTAAAAATGATGACTCCAATCATCCCACCGCAAGTTGTCATCCCCAATTTCCTGTGTTGGGTTGTCCTCCAGATCTCGGCGCTGAGAAATGCCACAGTTGCAATGACCAGCGCATCCGCAAAGCTGTAGTTGCTCACTGGAATATCCAGAATCTGAAAGAAACATATCACCTGATTGAATCACCAAATTGCCCCGATAATCATTTCCCGCGAGGGCCGGCGCTATTGACTCAGAGCTCCGACGTGGTGTCTCAAAGATCGCATTGACAAAGTTAGATTGTGGATTGAAACCCTGATCTACCAGTCTCAAGTTTGATTCATCTCTGTTGTCGAGCAGTGTCGAAGAGACTAGGGCTTCGTCGTCTGCTATTGGCGGTATTTGAAGTTCCCTACTACGGCTTTGGGTCTCGCGATATGATCTGAACACCCTGTCTTGACAGTCTTGGATTATTTCTACGAGACTGCTTATCAACGATGCTTCTAATGGTTGCATCTCCCGGCGAACAGCCTCCTCAATATGAGACCTGACTAAACGAGGGAGTTCGCGGCGGATATAGTTCTCGTAACTTGCTAGGTCTCGCGAGTCGGGTGACATGGGTGCTTCTTCCTGAAGGAGATCAAAGTCTGTCTATTTGTTAGTGAAGGGGAGGGAAGGGTTTTTTTCTCTTTCTTTCTTCTGATATAGGAGGACAGAGGAAACTGTTTTCTAACTGGACCAGCTTACAAGGCGAAGGGATCTCTTCATCCGGAAACAGGAGTTTGTAAATATCTTTCCATCTATCCGCCTCAGTCTGATTTGGGGATGTCTTCTTTCTGCTCCGTAAGCATCTTTCATGCTCAGGAGTTATTCCTTCCGGCGGATGTCCAGGTTGAAGATCGCAAATATCCGGGGTAGCAACTGTGAGGTGGGAGTCTAGCTGTTCTTGGTTATTGAATACCTTCCAACATCTTTTGCAATGGGCAGCCATTCGATGGCCCCTATATAAATGTTCTCTACACCCTGTTAAGAAAATCTCAGCCTGAAAAGGAGGATCAACATACTTGACACGGGCGATTGTCTCCCAGTGGGAGAGGGCACATATGGGATGACTATAGATACTGTAAAGCCGTGTACTGTGCTTTCTAAAGGGGCATGCAAATCGAGTACCCTCTTCAGGTCTGCTGCTTGGCCTAACAGAATCCCCTGGTCCGCGAGAATTTCTACCACTGTTGTCATTTGGTAGCTCGTCATCTTCCCTTGGTCTCTTCCTGGGACCGAGTGCTGAGGAAGATTCAGAAGTGAAATTGCTAATGCCATTCGCGACGCTCGAAGAAGAAGCTGATGCTCCAGCACATTCTCGGTGGCCAGTGTCCCAGCTCTGGCCGAAAATCATCCAGAATTCATCCATTAGTCGGTCTACCAACGCTTGCCTCATCGGGTCCAGGGCAGATGCCACCACTTCTTGATGACCTTCGGTGTCTTCCCCTGATACATCGCAAAGCTCTTGGTAGATACTACTGCCGCTGGTATTATCGGAATCACCACTATAAGACTCTGGAGTTGCTTGGTATCCATCAGTTTCTGCGTTGACAACATTGAAATCTTCACTACGCTCTTCCATTGGCATTAGAAGTTCTTTCTTTTCAAGTGTGCCATCTCGTTCATCCTCCTCGGAACCTTGCTTCGGTAGATTCATACTACTCTTGTTTTCGTCACCTGCGTCTGGCTTGGGAATAGAGGCTGTCGAAACTCCGCTCAAGAAGCCCGCAGAGTCCAGATTGGGCGTTAGCTCAATCGTCGCTGGCTTCACCACGACGCCAACGGTGGGCGTTGGAGGCAGTGTATTCGTCTTCGGGATAACTGAAGGAATTTCGTTTGACTCGGTGGATAAACTCTGGGGAGCCAACGATCTTGAATCTTGCAACTTTCTAGCGTGGTTCGGCAATAGACTAGTGGGAAACAAAGCTGTCTTCAACTCCTCGGCCCTAGGACCTGAAAATGTATTGCCTTGAGGGTTTGTGGTACAGGGGTTCGACTTTAGATAACTCATATCGCGAACCGTATTAACTGGATCACGGAGATTTCCGAATGGCCCTCTTGATACCATATCGCCCTCATCGTCACGGTCGTAGCCAATGTGGACTTTGCGATGTCTGCGCAAGTTCGAGACGACGGCAAAGCTTCTTCCGCAGCCTTCGACTTCACACAAAAATGCTATTCAGAATTAGTAATAAAACCGAACAAAGTTCCCAAGCAACTAAGCTTACGCTTCTCTCCCGTATGACTATACATGTGTGTTTGTAAAATACTAGGACGTGCGAAGTGCTTGTCACAGACTTTGCACTTATGCTTCTTCTCTCTTGTTGACGTGGCCTTTGGGTTAGATAGCCTAAACTGGCCAAACATCGATTGTGGTGTAGGAGGAATTCCTCCATTAAGCAGTCCCGATGGTCTTGGCAGTGTGCACGGCGACACTGGCTCGATATCCAAACCGATATTCGAGTAATCGCTGATGGAAGAGTTAATAGAACCGCCGAAATGAGACCAGTAGTTGCTACTTGAGGATATTGAGGAGCTAGTTGAATGTGATGCTGGGAAACCCTCGGAGTCTAACCACCCGGTGGGGCCTCTTCCCTGAGGACCATATATGTTGCGTGAAGTCGCGCTTTGACTTATGGAGATCATCCCTCTGCTCGCATCAATCGCGTCTCCGAAGCTTCGAGTCGATTCGAATTGTAGGTGTCTGTCATCGTAAGAGTCCGATGGCTTTGAAGGCTTCAGTGTCTCCTCCTGGGGCGTGGAGGGAGACAATTCCGCAGGATTCATTTCCTCCGCACAGGTCGAAATGGAAAGATTGCCAATGGTTTTGCTAGGTTCTTTATTGTCTTCATGCGCCTTGGGGTCCAAAGCGTGTCTGCAGCTCGAGTGCTGGTGCTGCGGAATAGAGACCTCCATGTTGCCTGGGCCTCATGAGGCTATGGGAACAGTGAAACGTCACGTGTCCCAGAAGAAGGCGATTACCCAAGGATTAGTTGTCCGAGTATGGCCAGGCGGAAACCCTGCTTTAGCGCCAAAGCTTTCGTTTATTGTCTGCTGTTGCTCGCCGGCTGTGACAGTATACAGATGCGTGAGAGTTGATGTTGCTTGTCTAACGGTTACGACGGAGCGGGCATGGAGTTGGCATTTTGATTGTGCTGAAGTTAATACCTGTATGTGCGAGAACATGCTGCAGGGTCAAAAGTCGCAGCTGCGCATAACTTCCGGACCACGCCAGTCCAGTGCAACGCGGGCCGGTTCGCACACAGGGCCGGTTTGCGATTTTGCGGGGGGGGCACTAGTCCCGAAGGCGTAGACGTAAACAAAATGTGACCTACCCACCTTTCCTAAAAGCGCAAACATAAATATTATATAACCCTGTCTATATATATTGCTTAAGCCGCTTACATGCGACGCTAGCCGAGTATTATTTAATTAATTATATATAATAAAATTATATTAAAATATAATATTTAATTTTAAATAAAAAATATATATAATTAAATTAATATTATTTTTATTATTTTTTTAATTAAATTTTAATATATATTAATTTTAAATTTTTAAAATATAATTAAAATATATTTAAAATAAAATATTATATATATATAATTATTTTATTAAAATTTAAAATTTAAATATTTTAAAAAATTATAAAAAAATATAATATATAATAAAAATATATAATTTTAATATTTATTATATATTAATTAAATTATTTATATATAATATTAATTAAAAAATAAATATTATAAATTATATAATTATATAATTAAAATAA
>Ga0302221_10002606_pt1 | contig 11177 bp, 1 predicted proteins | sample II_Palsa_E2_1_FD_193517 | JGI IMG/M metagenome (GOLD analysis project Ga0302221, IMG submission 193517) | Peat permafrost microbial communities from Stordalen Mire near Abisko, Sweden - II_Palsa_E2_1 | ecosystem: Environmental > Terrestrial > Soil > Palsa > Peat permafrost | place: Sweden...
TAAACTATAAAGTTAATTGCATTAACAAATACTACAAAGATAATAAATAGCTTTATAAAAGATGCAAATGCAAATAGTTTATCGAGGCTATAATTTACTTTTAAGTAAATAAAGGGGGAAGATAGTAAAAATTGTTTAAAAATGCTAATAAGAGCAAAATAGTATAAAAGTATTAAGGATAAAGAGAGTAAGAAGTAGCAAGTAAGCTAAGCTTTATAGCTTATTATAAACCGGATAACCCACTTCTTAGTAGCGCATTATATTAGCTACTATAACGCTTAAGTTAAGCTCGTCTTAAATCACCGCTTCTCTAATGCTTTATACCCTTTAGCTTTAGCAGTAAGCAATGCTAGCAAATCCTTGTCTACTAAGTTGCAGGTATTCGAGGCAAACTAGGGCTATAAAAATAAAATAATCACTTATATACATAAAAGATACGCGCTATTATATAAATATTATAGTAATATACTCCTTATATTATAAAAAATGCCCTTATTGTCATATATGCACTTTACTAAGTAAGCTATACTTAAAGATTGCTATATTACTACTTAGTTATCGTCGTTTGCCTTTATACAAGTTAAGGATAAGAAGCTAGTTTATATATTACTTTACTTAAACTAGTTTAGCTAGTTTTAACTAATATTCTCGTCTATTAACTAAAGCAAGGAAAGGTTAGCATAAAAATTAAATTAGCACTAAAATACTATTAATATAAACGCATAATTAGTGCTATAAAACTATTAGTACCAAAGAATTGTTAATATTATTAAATTACTAGTACAAATACTTTATTAGCACAAAGAAACTATTAGTATTAAGGGCCTAATAATACTATTAAATTATTAGTATAAGAAATTTATTAATATTAAAACATTTGTAATACTATTAAATTATTAATATAAATAATTTATTAATACTATAAACCTAATAATACTAAGAAGTAATTAGTGCAAATAGATAATTAGCACAAGGAATATAAACTTAGGTTTTCGCTTATATTACTATCCTTTGCTTAATATAAATATTAAGCAAGTAGTTATAACTATTAGAATAATGCTCCTTAAACTACTTAGATATTTATGCCACTTATAACTTCTTACTACTAAGCTAATTTTATAATAAGGCCATATATAAAAGGTGGCTTTAAAGGCTTTAAAAACAAAGCAGCAATTCGAAATTGAAAAGTACATCTCTTTAAGAGAAACATTACGCTAATACGATATAAATAAACTATAATAGCACTTGCATAAACACTTATCCTTTATAAGAACCAAGTCTGCTTATACCCGCTATAAAGGCTCTAATATAATTAAGCATTAGCAGCGCTATTATTGCTACAATTCTTACTATTTTTGTTATTGCATTTATTTGCATCTTCCTTTATAAATAAAAAAAAGGTTATCCTCTTTACTTTCCCACTTTTATATATTCTTTATTAATTATTACAAGATTTCTTCTTATTACTTAAAGTAGCACACTTATTTATATCGGCAAAGTTGCTAAGAATGCATTCTTTATAACGCTTACTTTTAAACTTGCTAATATTTATTCCTTTAAGCGCATAAAGTTTATATATTTAATATAATAAAAGCTAAGCTAAGCAAAACGCAATTATAAAGGCAAGTTAGTCCGAGGGTCGAGAATTAAATGCTAAAAGACTCTTTTCGGAGATAATTTAAACTAATAAGTTATATTTAAGTAGTAATATTACTTTAATCTTCACACTTCGTTTACTCCTTAGCTTTGTTAATAACATGTAATAAGGTAAGTTAAGTAAGCAAGTTTGCCTTGCTATTTTTAGTAAGTACTTGCAATGCTAAGAGCTTTACTCTTGCGCCCCTCTTAATTTACAATTATGCAATTAATACTCTTATTTAAGCTATTATTAGTAGTTCGAGCCGAAGGAGCAAGCATGCTATAATAAAGGCTATAAAGTTGCCGACTATTACTTTATAACTATTACTATTCGGGTAATATAGAAACTATAGCCCTTAGCAAAGTATAAATAGTCTAAATTTAGAGATTTTTTAAGGGTAATACTTTATACTAACTTATAAGAGAATTATAAGAGGTTTAGCTAACGCTAAACCCTAAACATTGTAATATTAGGAAAGCTAAGCTAAAGACGGAGGACTAAAGTCATTCTCTTAATAAGATTTAAACTTCTTATAATAAGCTCTCCGAGATTTAGGCCTTCTTAACGATTTATAAGACTAGATAATGCTTTTATAGTTAAGCCGAGTAATAAGCGACTTATAAAGGGCCGGGGGCGGTCCTTATTATACTATCCGCATAGCCGGCTTTATAAACGCCTATTAACGTACAAATAACGCAGCTACGACTTTAATATTCTTTAATAGCGCTATAATTTAATCTATAAACCCTACTATTATAGCTTTTCCGCTAAAATAAAAGGGAATAGCTTCGCTATTACATATTCGCTTATAGAAATCCATCTATAAAGGAGCTAAGATTATAGCTTATACATGCGCCTTAATACGTAAATAAAGATAATAATTGTGCCTTTAAAGCAAAAAAGTTATATAATTGACTTTATAAACGCTTGCTTTAAAGAATAAAACCCGCAAATCGGGTATCTAGCAACATAGCTTAATAGCACGCCACGTGACTTCTTAACTGCTAAGCAAGTAAAAAGGGGGGTTACATTTCTAACACTTATAGCAATAGCGGAACAAATTACTATTTAAACGCTACATTAATAAGCTTATAAAATATGTAATATACGCTATTGCTAATATATAAATACGAGAATAATGCTAGCCCTTAAAAAGTAGCTATAAGATTATAATAACGCAACGTTTAAGCATTCTTTATAGCCTTACCTTTACTTAAAATAGAATAAAGGGGCGTCCTTCTAATTTAATTAAGTATAAAGTTAAACGAATTTATAAATCTTTTTACTTAACCCTTTACTTTAATATTTGGAAATTGCAATAACTCTTATATAATAAAATTTAAACAAATAGCAAGGAGGAGCTTAGAGTTTCTGCTAGCCTTTATCGCAAATCTCGGCATCTTAGCCTAATAAACTATTAGAAAGAGATCTTAGAATAACAACAAAATATAAAATAAGAATACTTAAATCCGATTAACACTTAAAACGACTTTTAATGCTTTAATAATAAAACCGAAAGATAGTAAGGTTTAACATAGCACGTCTTAGCAAGCAAATACTTATAAACAATAAACTTCGAAATTTTAGATAAGAATAATAAATAACTTACACTTTTTAAGAAGAAGCGCCGATTTGATAACTACTTAAAAACCGAGATATAATTACTAAACAAGACAATAAAGCTTAAATATTATCATGCGATATAGCTAAGCATAATAAAAGGTACTTAACGTATAATTGCTTAACTTCGGAAACAAAAACTACATTTTAAGGAAATTAAGGATACTTTAGTCTAAGATTATATAAAGGAAAGCATAAGAAGATTGTCTTTTACACTTAAAGGCTATAATAATAAAGCCTTACTTCGAGACTAAGAATATAAGTATAAGCTATAATTTAAGCTTTTTGCTATTTAAGCTAATATAAGCACTAATTTTAAATTGCGAAAAATTTCAAAAGCTATAAGCTATAAGGAGATTAAGCAATTATGTAATTACTAACTAGTTAAATAAGGCCTTAAAACATATTAATTAAGTGCTTTAAAAGGCATTGCGCTTGCTTAATAATATATTTTTAGCTTTTTATTATTAACTTACAAAATCCCGGAATATTATAAATCGTGTTATTAGATGCATAAAGTATAATAAAGATAGCAAAGAGAAAAGTTCCTTATAAATAATATAAGCTAACAATTATTTTAAAACTATTATAAAACTTTATTAAATAATTTAAAATTTAGGATTACATTAAAAGTATTTAATTAAGCTATATTATATATGCTTTTCTTAGCTATTAAAGTTTAAAGTTACTTGGCTTAGTAAATGCACTTATAAAAAGCAAATAAGTAAACTAATTAGTGTAACTAAGATTTACTCTTATAAGTTAATTCAAGTATAAAAGTATAGCTCTTTCCCTCCTTTTATCCTTATCCCTCTTTCTTCCTCGTTTACCCTTATAATAATATTATTCTTTTATGCCCTTTAATTACAAGGCATTATACTTAAATTTCTACTTTATAACAATAACCTAAGATACTTTAAGTTTAAGCACCGATAATAAGCTATTTACTAAGCCTTAAAGCTACTAACTTACAAAGTAAGCCGACTTATTTTAAAGGACTATAATAAGACATCGAAGCTAAATGTTAAGTTAATAATAACTTTTAATTACTTCTTTTACTTTAAAGAAATTATATTTATTCTTATAACAAAACACCCACGTCTTTACTAGTATAAATTAATCCGGGATACTATAAAAAGCTTAAAACTATCGAACTTTATACTAATAAAACAGTCAAGTGCAAAAAGGCTATACTCGATTTTTCCTATAGCATAAAGAATAAGGCTTAGTCCCAACTATAATACCCTAAGAAGGCTACACCGCTACTACTAGGAGTTAAGCTAGTAGCCACAAATACGAGATAAAGTCCTCAAAGAAACCTCAAATATTAGCAAGAAGGGCTCGACTCTTACAATGCTTCTAATATAAGTTTCGGAGATTTAAGTCCTAAAAGCTAAAGTAAGTCTTAATTTGTGCTATGCATAGCCTTAGCTAACTAGAATTAAGCCCTCTCGAGACTTACTCTTCTAAGAAGGTCAAATTTGAGAAAAGAATATATAATGTAAAATAGCGGATAGCTGTCGCTATTAAGGATTTAAAACTTAATCTTAAATATTATAAGGGTTATTATAAGCAAATCGATAAACTAGATAGCAAGAGCAACCTTAAAATATATAATAGCTTGCCTTTAAAGGAGAAGAATATTATATTAGCAAGTTTTAAAGCAATGCGAATTTTGGAATCTTATAAGAGAAAGATGCAAGATAAAGCAAGTAAAGGTAGCAAGGATAAGTAAGAGGAAGCAAGTAAAAGCAAAGATAAAGGAGATAATTAAATTTTAAGGATAAGTGTTTTGTTAATTAAAGTATTTATTATTTTTTCCGGCATATTAAGGACATATACAAGTAAAGTGATAAAATAACAATAATAAACAATTTAAGTTAAAAATATAAGTAAGCTCAAATTTTACAAATAGCAAGCAAACAAAGAACTAAAATAAGTTTGCTTAAAGGAGCTCTAATTTTAAGAAAATACACTTGTCTTAATTAATTTAGCTTACTTCTCTTCTTACTTGGTCTATCTTCACTTAACTTAGGCTTATACTTAAATTCCGCCTTAATTGTATATACATTTGCTTTAAATATAATTACTATTATATCTTTTGCTTGCAAATTAGCTATTATAATAAAATCTTGCCCCTTTATAGCTACTATTGCTTTTAGCAATTTACTATTTTCTTTTTATAACCTTGTTTTTATAAACTTATTCTTTATAATATATCTCTTTAACTTATCGAATTTGACTTATATAAGTTAGCTTTAAATATAATTAAATTAAAGATAATAAAACTAACCTTTTAAAGATTTATTCTCGCATTCGAGAAATTGCATACGACTTATAAACTAGTTAATAGAAAGTCCTAGCGACTAAAATAATAAGAGGACTTATATTATATTTGTAAGTACTTTATATTTACTTAATAGTTGTTATAATGCAATTTCTCGAATTGCTATTATAGTCGCTAATTTATCCGCTTTAATTCTTTAATATATTTATCTTGCTCTTTTATAAACTCTAAAGTAAAAGTGAATTTATAAATAGCTAGTAGATAAGAGACACTTACAAATAAGCCCTTAAATTGTTAATTGAAAAGAGTAGATTATTTTTACCGAGATTATAACCGGATAATTATAAGCCTTTTTTGCTAATTCTTAAAACTATTTACTTAGCACTAAAGAAGTTAGCTAATATTAAAGGAGGGTAATAGCTAGTGTAGTTATACGTCGTAGTTTAATAACCCGAATATCCTCTTTATTAAATAGCGCTGCTATAAGTGTCTAGAAATTCTATATTAGCTTAAATAGCTTAAATTATAATAATTAAATTTACAATATATTAGCTTAAGCGCCAGCTTAGTAGCTATATTAAAAGGAGTTGATTGTTTGCTGTAATCTTTAGCTTTATATACGCAATTAGTCTTAATTTATTTGTTACAAGAATATAAATGTGTTAGTAATTAACTAACATTTTTGCAGTTTTTAAGTCTTCTCGCGCTTTAATATCGGGTGCTATGCTTTAAAGTATAGCCTTATAAGCCTTTTGCATAGTTAATATATAATTTAATATTCTTAAATCTTTAACAACTTACTAAAAGATAGGGCTCACTTGCTATAAGCATTATTCCGGTTTAAATTCCGGCGCTTATATTATAATATAATAGTAAAGAAGATAGTTAGCAAGTAAAAGCAAAGGTTGCTTGCCCTTTTATATACTTAAAGCCCTTTATAGCAAGTTTGCTTTATTATTTTAAGTAAATACTCACAATTCTCTTATCTTTGCTTTTGCGCCCCTCTTAATTTATAATTTTGCAGTTAATACTCTCATTTGCACTATTATTAGTAGTTTAAGCCGAAAAAGCAAGCATATCTTGCTAAGATAACAGTTATAAAGTAGCCGATATTACTTTATAGCCACTTGCTATTCGGGTAATATGTTATTATAAGAATATGCTAAGATAATAGGGGATAGCTTTGCTATATTTGCTTGTAAGAAGGATAAAACTTATCTTTGCAAAGGCTAAGATTATGCCTTATATATGCGCTTTAACGCGTAAATAGAGATAATTACTAATATTAACGTAAGAAGGTAATAGTAGAAGAAAATAGCAAAATTTTGCGCTAAAGTGTCTTTAAAGCTAAATTATGTAATTAACCTTATAGCCGTTTGCTTTAAGGAATAAAATCCATAAAAGGATTAGAGTTAAATTTAGAGTAAAGATCTTTAGCAACACAACTTATAAATATGTCACATTGCTTTGCAGCCGCTAAGCAAGTAAAAAGGGGGCTATTATAATAAGTAAGTGCTTGCTAGCAATTACTTAAAAGAGTAAAAGGAGGTATAATTTGCCTCTAATTATAAGTAAAAGGGGCTTAAACTATATGCTATTAGCAAGGTAAACTCGACTCTTCGAGCTATAGCTAAGCTTACTTTTAAAGGAGGTAATATTAGGGTAATCGACTTAGGAAAGTTAATATTATTATCTCTTATATTAAGGCTTATATATAAGCTAAGATCTTAGCCCTTAAATAAATTATAAGTTTTAACCTTCTTACTAGCAAATAAGTATATTACTCGGTCTTTAATTATCCTTGTCTTATAAAGAGCCTCTTATAAGAAGCTTTAATCTTAAGGCGATCCTAGTGCTTAGCCTTAGCGTATACTCTTTAAGATAACGCTTTTTAGGAGGTTTAGCATCGGCTAAGCTTCTCAAAGAACCTTAATATAAGCAATAACCTTAACTTATCTTTAAATTTAAATATGTTATATATTACCTTGCGTTATATTCTTTAGCAATGCTAAAAGGACTATATAATACGAGATATAAAGTTAACCCTTTTATTTACACTTTATAAGCTATATTACGTAGTCCCGATATTCTTTATAGATTGCTTAAAGAGTCTCGGGCTTAAGGATTAAGATAACTTGTGCTATAAATATAAATAAGCGCCGTTTTTATTAGCAAGACTTTAGCATAAGCTAAATATTGCTCGGAAAACGACTCCTAAGATTAGTTAAAGGTCTCTTTTAATTATCCTCTTCCCTTCTATTTGTCCTACACAATTCTTAGCTAATAGCATAGCTCTATTATCAAATAAACTTAAATTATATCCTCTTAGCATCTTTAAAGTTAAATTATAAAAGGCTAAAGCCGAATAGTTAATATAAAGAATACCCTCTTTAAAATATATCTTAATTTTATATTTAGCTAATTTATTTTAACTTATAAAAAGAGATACTAACATATAATAATGCTAAACTATAGTCGGATCTTGTAGATTATAACCTATTTTATATCGACTAAAAACTTTATAGCATAAGCTTTATAATTTCGAAAGCCCGAAAGTTAATATATATTAGTTATAACAAGATTATTACTTTAACAAAGTAATATAAGCAAAAGCTATATGTATAGTACTAAGCTAATAAAGATTTAAAAGCTTAGCACAAGGCAGCTATAGCTAAGCTTAAAGAAGATAACCGCTCCTTAAATTAATAACTCGAGATTACTCGAGACTTTATTAAAGCTAAAGAATAAGAAGTGTAGCAAATAACGAAAGGACACAAAATTGCACTTAAAAACGCCGAAGATTATGCAAAGATTGCTAAGAAAAAGCTATTTGATTTAAAAAAGGAGAAATTATTAAAGCATTATAAAGTAATAGCTATAGCTAAAGTGTTTAAGATAGCTGCGCTAAAGAAGAAAATGCTAGACTAGATATAAGATTATTAGGATTTACTAATTAGTTCTTATAAGCAAAGGAGCTAAAGACTTAATAATAAGCGCTAAATACCTTAAACTTAAGAGTTTATCTCTTTAATAACTTCCCCTAAAATCACTTTAGCGCTAACTTTAAGAAAATAGTTAAGATTTAAGAGTAAACGAGATATAAGTATATAAAAGCAAAATCACAAGATTAAAAAGGAGGAGGAGGCTTTAAAAAAAATTAATAAAGGCACAATTGTTATTAAAATAAGTAAAAGTAGTATATAGTTATTTATTAAAGAATATCTTAAATAAATACTATTTATAGTTGCATTTTATAAACAAAGGAGCTCGGGGGGGGGGTTTAATTTAAGGAAGTCAAGATAATTTAATAGCAAATAATATAAAAGTAGCGTTAATAGTATTAAAGTATAGTTAATAGTACTAAATAATAATTAGTTTTGAATTTGTATATTAATTTGCTGCTTTATCTTTCGCGTAGCATAAGCTAAATTAAGGTAATTCTTTAGCTATATAAGTAATTTATAAAGCAAGCTTCTAATACCTTTATATATGCATTAATATTACTTATATAATTTTAATTGTCCCTTATTATTACTTTAAAGCCTATTATATTTAATGCTTAAGCAATATAATTTATAAAGTTTAAGAATAAGTTTAGTCTTTTATAAAGTAATGTGTTTTGCTAAGTATAGCGGTTCTTATATAAAAAGTTATTATGCGCTAGTACTTAAAAGCAAAGAAGTCCTTGCAATCCGAAGGCTTATATAATAAAGTTACACAAATTTATAGCTTTAATTAAGCGTTTATTATCGAACTTCTTACTATTAAACGAGGGTCGTATGTGATTTATATATGTTTTATACTTGTTAAATCCAGTTCTCTTAATATGCAAGAGCGTAAGTATTTCCTTCGATATAATAGCATTAAGACCTAATTTCTAACAAAAAGCGCAATATTAGTTATATCTTATTATTAAAATAAGGGGCAATTTTACTAGTTTAAAGAAAGAGTAACATAAACTAGCATACTCGAGCTTTAAGCTTATATTAAGGGTACTAAAGCTTAGTAATACCCTATTCCAAGGAAGTATTAACTTATCGTATTTTCTTTTACCCTTAAAGGGCCTTTTATAATAGATAAGTTATTTTAGGGTTTATTAGTAAAAAAGGATTATCTCTTATAGTTTTCCGCTAATTCGATTATTATAAGTTAAGAGATAAAAAGCTTTAAAGCCCTTAAACAATGCTAAGAACTTGATTAAAGGATCGGAAGGGCTAAAGTTGCTTACCTTAATAACTAGTTCTAGCGAAGTAAGTTAAATAGGCTAACTTGCTTGCAAAACTGCTTTAAACAAGTTTCGTATATACAAGCATTTATTTAGCTTTAGTAAACGAAGCCCGTTAAAGTTAAGGGCTAATACTATCTTAGATGCTATAATATAATATAAAACCCCGGAGAGAGACAAGGTCTTTAATAATAGGAATAATGCTTTTTAACCCTAAAAGCTTAAATTTAATATATTATAAGCTAAAAAGTGCTAAGGTTTATCCTAAATCCATTCCTTATAATAATAGTAAAGCTTAGCGGAAGTCTATTTAATTAAGTTTAGCTTTAAAGTTTTAAGATGCTTTAAATTTGCCTCGAGCGCACCTTATAAAGCCAAAAAATTGCTCTTTAGCTATATCCCTCGCTAAAAAATCGATTAAAGAGACTTAAAGTTAGCAAGTTTAAGAATTGTTTTATTAGTTTATTTAATTTTATTATTTAGTTAGCACTATAAGTTTATAAGAAGCGATAAAGATTCAAGTTAGCTTTATATTATTAACAAGTACTTAAAAGCGCCGAGTAATTTTAAAAGTATATATATCCCGAGCTACTAATTGCGGGATATTAGTGTTATAAGGGGTAAGTAAGTGTAAAAGAGGCACTTATAAGAAGTTGCGTAAACTATTATATTGTAGTTAATAAACGAGGGCTAAAAGACTAAAGCCGAGGTTATTTAAAGTTACTTTAAGGTTTAGCTTATTATATTCCCCTTTTACTTTATTATATTCCTCATATTCCTCCTTATAGCCTTCCTTATATGCTTCTTTATATGCTTCCGTATCCTTATTCTTTATTTCGTATAAGTAAAAGCACCGGTATTTAACATTTCAATAAATTAGAGCAAATATATAAATATTCTTTATATATTTAAGGTATTCCGGACGCTTAAATAAGGTTTATAAGAGTAAAGCAAAACTTAAGTTTATAAGATGTTACTTGTCTTTTGCTTTAACTTTAATCGTTTTATAAAATAACCGGAAAGTAATATGCCGGAAATGTTTCGAGACCTTATATAGTTTTACTAAGTTTAATTTATTAGGGAGCTACTTAAATTAGATATTTGCTAAATAAAGAAGAACTCGTTTTTACTTAATTTATAATAATTTCTTATACTTTAATAAGGATGCTTTTTTAAGTTATTTTAGTAAAGCGTAAGGTTTATAGTAAACTAAGAGCGTAAGGCGACTTTTAAATGTAGCAATAATAGTATAAAGAGAAATGGAAACTTAATATGTGTTAAAAAGGGAAGCTAGGCAAACGTATATGCACTAAGTTTCGAGCAAACTTTAAAGAGCCAATTTTTGTCTTTATTACCCTCGATTTAGAAAGTTATTAAAAGGAGCAATTATTTAAATATTAATAAGC
>Ga0302221_10002608_pt1 | contig 11172 bp, 5 predicted proteins | sample II_Palsa_E2_1_FD_193517 | JGI IMG/M metagenome (GOLD analysis project Ga0302221, IMG submission 193517) | Peat permafrost microbial communities from Stordalen Mire near Abisko, Sweden - II_Palsa_E2_1 | ecosystem: Environmental > Terrestrial > Soil > Palsa > Peat permafrost | place: Sweden...
TTTCACCTTCCTACCTCTCACCAGCTCAGACCATCACCTTCCCAAGAACCCATGGAAATGATCTGCCCAGCAATTCTCATGCCATATTCATCCCACCCAAAAACGATGAAATCTCGGCTCCCGAGGGAGCGCTCCCACCGCTCATCATTTCCATCCACGGCGGACCTTCTTCACACGCCAATCCCGCTCTCACGCTCGCTGCGCAATACTTCACATCACGAGGATATGCCTACTGCTACGTAAACTACGCAGGATCCATGGGCTACGGGCGTAAGTATCGTGAGTCCCTAAACTACTACTGGGGTATCAAAGACTGTGAAGACGCCGTCTCATGCCTCGAGTACCTTTCCAAGCGCAAAATGATAGACGGGGCAAAGGTTGGCATCACGGGCGGCTCCGCGGGTGGCTACACGGTGCTGAACGGGATGTGCATGTTCCCCACCACCTTTGCAGCAGGCAATTCTCTCTTCGGGGTCAGCAACCTCAAAACCTTGGCATCTGACACCCATAAGTTCGAATCTCATTACCTCTTTGACCTCATATTCCCTCCCACCGCCACAGAAGAAGAAAAAGAGAAAGTCTACTATGATCGAAGTCCTTGTTTTCATGCAAACAAAATTGAAAGGCCGCTATTGTTGTTGCAAGGAGATAAAGATATGGTTGTTCCGTTGAATCAGGCGGTCGAGATGGAGAGGGTACTGAAGGCCAAGGGGGCGGATGTTAAGTTGGTGGTTTTTGAGGGAGAGGGACACGGGTTTGCTATGGAGGAGAACATTAGGAGATCAATTGAAGAGGAAGAGGCGCTTTGGAGAAGGACTTTGCTCTAAGTCCACTCAGTCGGGCTGGTCGGGCAAGAAGTTCGCTATAGCATCTTGTAATAGAGTTTATTCTAGCTCAAAGTTCTAGGCTTTCAAAAGACTCTATTAACTACTGATGGCCTTAAGAAGTCGCACGCCAAAGCGCTTTCTTATACCGCGTATGCTCACTAGATCAATCGGCTCAGGGAACAAACTTGCTTTGGGGAGAGGAGCTGCAGGCCGTGTGCATAACAATAAATATTTATATAATAGTTATAGACTGTATAGAAGAGTATTGGAAGAGGGAACCGACATTCTTACACAAGCCAATTCGAGTATAAACTCCAGGGGAAACTGATGATGCCCTTAGGACTAGACCATAGTCCTTGCAAATTTGTAGACAGTAGATTGGCTTTTCTAGCAATAGAGAGTGTTGGTTTGAAGAGCTCAGGCTCGTTCCAGTTTCCGCTCCAATTGGTAACTTGTCAGGAATAAAGCTTTTCCCGTTCGGGAGAACGTGGATCATATAGGATGATGGATAGCTTGAATCATGGGGCAAAAAGCCTAGTCGTTGAAAAGGCCCTGTAATTTGGAGAAGGCCATGTGTAGTTTCTCCAAATGGATTGCTACCCGTTATCTTGCAACGTACATCCTGAATAGTGGCACATGGATCATGTGTCCCGTCATCATCTGACTTTGCAAAGCAGACAGCAGCTGTAGTTGATGCCCAAGACCAGGAAGGCCCTTCCAAGGCCACTGTAGAGTCAAGATATCGAGGAGACTCAATTGGCAGGTTTTGCGTGTCATCTATACGGTAATGATCCCATGAGACACTCCAGAGGAGATCCGAGGTCATCGTCTCTCTCCAAAGGCCAGCAACATATTGCAAGCCTGTTTGTCTTTGCAGTTGCTGGGCAAATCCGGCGATCGCAGGTAATCTGTCGGAAGGGTAGGTGAGTTCTCTACGAGAGAAATTCGTTATTAGATCTTGCCACAATTGCCTGGGGTTAGGCTGAAGTGCAAGTAGATTACGACTCAAAACACTGTGCTGGCTGTTTCCTAAGGGCCACCCATCTTCTAAAATTGTCTCTGTAGAGCACTCCCACACCAATTCTGAATTTGTAAAATGGATAGTTCTTGTCGATAGAACGTTCTCCTGAAAGGCCCATCCGCGTTTAGAAAGGGGGCCGAAGTCATGGACCAGATGCTGAAGCTCTTTAAAGTTGCGATGCCTTTGCTGGATTATAAATGTACAGACTGTTCCATCAGCACTTTGAACTTTCTCTTCCGCTGGCTCTGGTATATTTTCCCTGGCGGAAAGAATCCCGGCTTGCGCATTTGCGGCCCCTGATGCAGCTATGGTAATATGCGCATTCCTGTAGTATTCGCCCATTTTCGCTGATTCTATCTCCCAATCGTCTTCATTGTCTTGTATGATGCAGAGGCTGTCTACCCAGAGATAGTCAAGAGTCAACTCCCTTGTGATCTGGATAGCGTCTTGAATAGTAGTAGGCAGTCGCGCCCAAAGGACCCCTTTCTTGTGCTTTTCTAACAAATCCGAAGTCGTCTTCAAAAGATACTGGCTATCACCCCAGCAATAACTCAGAATTGCGTAGGTGCCTTGCCTGTATTCTGTGTCTTGTAATTTAAGTTCATCATTTGACTTTCCAACGTAAAGACTACGCTTTGGGAATGGGAGATCATCCCGTTGATTGCAAGCACTATGACATGTCCGACAAGTTCGCAATCGCTCTCGTATGAAAGAAAAGCATTGATCGCTTCTTGAGTTCACAATCAACGATTTTGTTTGCTGCTGCACAGGCTGTGTCATTGGAAGCTCGAAGTCTAAGTCAACTGTGATAAATATCAGCAACTCATATTCTATTATTGCGAGCAAAGGGCTTATACTGCTGATAGTGTAAATATAGTAGAGACTTGGGATGTAAGCTTCAATACTGTTATAATCCCCGCGGTAACTTCCACATAGGTCAAGCTCAATTGGCTTGTTGGAATCAAAGCGGAAAGTGGCATCAGTGTCGAGAAAACCCATAGGGTCTTTCGCCAGGATTCGCCGAGTTATGCACCAGAGAAAATAACAGCGCCGACATCTCTCCCTCCTCCTCTTCGCATCCTCTGACGGTGTCTTGTTCACCCACCTCCAGTATATTGTAGTTTCCGTGTGCTTTGGATGGAGGGCGCACGCTTTGTCAGGCTGGCATGGGATATTCATCACAGATATCGACCGACTGTGGCTCTGATTAGACTTTCTATTATTGAGAGAGCGGATGCTGTTGTTTGTGGAACTGGTTACTTACCAGGGCATCAATATGCCTTTCGTCGCCATTGTCCGCGGCCGGTATCAGTGCGGTCTACTGCAACCCCGCCGCTCTCACTCTCGCGTATGAATTGTCCCGTTGGTCTTCCAGGATACCAGCTACTCATCAGAACCCGATTCCTTGATTGTGTATCTTTCCAAGGCTGTCTTTTTGGGCTCCTTGATAGAGAGCTACGCGCTTAGCTCCAAGGCTGCGACATACACCCCCGGACTATCTCGACGTGTAACTGCAAAAAATGCCTGGTGTGGTCTGTGCTAACAACTTTTTTGAGTGAAAAAGACGAGTTGGAATTTGCAAGTGACTGTTTGCAACCTTTAACGGAGGTGCCTAGGTGCTACAAATACGTGTAGAGTACTCTGTACACGGGATGACCAAGGAGGTCTGTGCTCACACTACTTTCCCCCTTTAACAAACGTCAAATCCTAAAGATTTGTGGGTCGCGGCACCAAAAGACCAGTACTAGATGCGTGGCAGGAGAGCCCTGTTAGCCACCTTCGAACAGGCCGAAATGTGGTCTGCTGTAAAGTCCAGGGTGGCTATAGAAGGTTCCAATGAGGTGCTGTGTGGAGATTTTAAGCATGTTTAGCTGCGTGCACGTGACCCGCTCACGTGGCTGCCTGAGCATTCGAGAAGGACTTTGTTCTCAGTCCACTTAGTCGGGCTTTGATAGCTGCCAATAACTAATCCTCGCACCAATAATTCGAGTCCGGAAGACGGCACGGCACGGCGTGTGTCCCTGAAACAGCAAGAGATGAAGCTCAAACTTATATGAAAGCCCACGTAGCATGGAGAACACGGACTGTGGCGTAGAGTTCTTGCTCCAGCAGGCAATTACCGGCGAGCAGAAATGCGGAGAAGGTTATTAGCCCGCCTCGTCCTTCTCCAGTTCCTAAGCCATTTATTGAGCCACTAATGGCAAGTGATTTCCTACAGGCGGAAAAATGTTACCGTTCCACGCGGGGAACTAAAGTATTACAAGTAATACGGGAAGAAATCGGTGTAAATAATTAAGATTTTAATAATTATTTTCAGCAAAAAGAGAAGATCTTAGAGATTTTTTATTATTCTCTAAAACTTTCGAAATAAAGAAGAGCTTAAAGATTAAAAGATAATATTAAGTTTATATAATTTATAAAGATTTCTTAATCCTTTATACTCTCGCATAGCTTTGATCACTTTTTAACTTATATTACCTCTAGCTTAAACCTCTTATAAGTCAATACACGGCCCTTCGCCAATAGCTCTAACTTAAAGCTTTGAGTATTAGAGCCTCGACTATTTTGAGATACTACTCTCTCCCCAGACAGAATAACCGGTACTCAAGGACATTTCACCTTCGCTCGACCCGGGAACCACTCGAAACAAAGAGAGGTTGGGTGTTCTAAAACTTCCAAGATGTCAAAAGAGGAAAGACCTTAAAGGCTCGAAAAGTCAAGGGAGTATCTACAAAGCAGCACTAGACAGGGCATGAACATTTCTCCAACGATCAAAACTCAAAACGCTACACCATTTCTCCGGTCAAGTCCGTTAATCTCGTTCCTCGCATCTCAATTAAAAAACTTATGACTAACAGTATTGGAGAATAGTTCATGCAGTACCAGCACCTCGACGCAGCTCCAGCTTTTGCTAGGCAAAATGGGATTGAGGCTAGTCCTGCAAGTATGCGTACAATGAGATAGGGGCATGTTTTCTTCTCCGCGAGATAACAGACTGTGGAAGAAGGAATCTTGAACTTGCATTTTTGTGCGAGCTTACTCATTTTAGAGCTTCATAGTCTCGGTTTCCCGCACATATCGATTTCTGTCCTCTCCATACAGCCGCCTCTTTGCCCCCGTGTCCGCTATCTCGTTTTCCATTTTGTGAATGAGAAAGCGCTGTCGGATAGTAGTCGAGATGAGTCTATCTCAGGCTTGGCGATGAGCCAGGATGGCCGGATGGCGCCATACCCCATCCAGAATGGCCATCCCGCCATCCTGGCCATCCGGATGGGCCATTCCTCGCCATACCTGCTTATAGGGATTAGCCCGGCTTCCAGGCTCCAGCCCCCCCAAAATTCCAGGGGCCTTAGGGTTCCCAAATCCCTTAAAACCTCCCAAGCTATAATTATACTTTTAAAAAATTATTTTAAAATTAAATTATTATATTAATAATATTATAATTTATTTTATAAAAAAAATTCTAAAAAAAGAATACTTTTTTAAAAAAAATATAAAGATTTATTAAAAAATACAAGAGTTTGAGGAAAATACAGGGGTCTAGTTAGTCCGTGCAGCATGGATGGCGTGGATGGCCATCCAACCGATACCTGCCGATACCTGCCGATATTGATCCATGGCCATCCCTGTATCGATACCTGAGGTATTATCACCAAGCCTGGTCTATCTATCTCCATAGCTGAAACCAAATCTCACTACGGCACCGAAAGAAATGGAAGCTCCACGGTCATACGATTCCAAGCACGTATTTGGAGCACCGGCATCGGGTACTTCCGGGTGGTTGTTGAGCGGCTGGGTTGGGAAAGAGTCGAGGCACATGACTTAGTGTACAAGAATGCATAGGAGGCTTCCTTCCTCATTTGTCAACTATCCTCACCAGTGGGTGAGAGAACTCACGCACGGTGCACGACTAGCCGAGCCACGTGGTGCCTGTGTCGACCAGCAGCGGCATATGCTCTCCACAGCTACAAGCTTAGTTGCGTTTGGATGGCCTTGATATAATTATGCGTCTTCTTTTACTTAAAAGCTCCGGCGACTTTAGCCTTTACCGAGCAATATACCGAACACGTTCCTGCGCGATGCTATCTTGTACTTGGGGAGAGAATATAGAGGAAGTCACCTTCGGCGACTTAGAGCAGGAGCATACACAGGTAAGATAATCATCGTAGACGAATTTCGAAACTGGGAGGAGTTGAAAGATGCAGATTATTGCATGTGGGAAATGGCTGGTCTTGAAGAGTATATTCAAGAGAGGCTTTCTACCGGAAGTACTCTCGCCTGTCACAATTTGCCGTACCCAGCTACCATGGCTTGAACGATATCGTGCATGAATTCTCTCCTCTCGGAGTCCCACTCCAAGTTTCCAGCAACTCAATTCTGCCAAAGAGCCCAGTTCATGTTCGAGGCAGCGTTTGCCTGGAGGAGATTCGTAGCAGCAGCCAGCCCAGTCGATCATACCCGGTCTCCCCGACGTCGAGAAACAGTGCTGTGATCGCTCAATCCTCCAGAGACTAGACCAACCATCTTCCCTATTCAGCAAGAGGAGACATCGCAGGATCATCGTCCGTCCAATCTGCCATCATGTGCCGTGTGGACTTGATGCTCTGCTTTTCTTGTAGGGTCCCGTAGGGAAACCATCCAGCAGGAGCCTTGCAGTTCGTGGAATCTGCCTGTTTTCCAATCTTCTCCTCCTGACCGCTTGAATTGCAGAGGGTCGTGGCAGATAACAACATCTCTTTATTATTCTCAACATGGAAGCCGCAACTCAATAAGTATTATTATCTTGCGTCAGTTACTCTTTGAGGGTTCTGCAACCATGCTAACTCTAATAACAGGCGATAAAGGTAGACTCCACGGTCAACCTCTCGAAGACCCTTTCCATGCCAACTCTTACCTGCTTTGGCAACCCTTCGCCCAATTTCACGCCCTTCATCTGTTGTAGCCAGAAACCTCATAAGCTCCGGTAGCTCCTCAAGTCCCAAACTGACAGGGATATAATGAAGCCACGGTATGAGGCGCTCGTCGTGCCATTCCTTGAAGATGGTTGTCTTGAGCACGGCACTATTGCTCGCAAGGAGACGGTAGAAACGTCCACTTAAGCTATTCCCATCGATGTCGAAGACGTACTTATGATGGAATGGTGCGGATTTTGATTCTTGCCGTGGCCGAAATGCTGCTTCCTGCTCACTGCATGCAGGTTCATCGCATTCCCAGATCTTGGTCATAGCGACATGGTATAGTGACTTGTCGAATTGGGACGTGATATAGGGTAGCCACCGATTGTTTAATTTACGCAAGTATGAAAACATCTTCCCTTCTTCCACAGCGGTGCCTGACCCGAGCAATACTAAGCGTTGCCGGTGATGTTGCACCCAGGTGCTGTCATACGTATAGCTCCCACTGCTAGGTCCGGCCCAATATAGTGAGTTGGCCTTCCGCTGCCAAGGTAAATCTCGCCATCCGCTATAGCTGAACTCACTCCATGAGTAGCTCGGAGCAGGGAGCAGTATATCTCCGAAAGGGTATGGCGCTGCCAGGGAGAGTATTGGTACGTTGAAATTGACGTGAAATGAACTCACGCATGAAGCGAGATAGCCGTGGATTTGGTAAAACTCTGGGTGAGCACACAAGTTGGTTCCCTGAGTGGTGTTGCTGACGAAATCTACATGCGGTGAATATTCTTTTGAATAATGCTCTGCAACTGCCGCCTCGTCCATCTTGGCACACACTTCCTGGACATGTGGCCAGATGGGTTGGTGGCGATATGATGACCACTCAAGCTTGTCGTCGTTGTAGCGAGCACCAATCCCTGAGAAAAGAGTGTGGGACTCGCTAGACGCGGGAGTCCGTGCCCACTTAACCTAATCCGGAGATATGGTTCCAAAGGGGTAAGGCGTATACTCCGCTTGACATTAATTCTCTTCTATAAGAAAGGAATATATAATATTAATATTAATATAAATACTAATATTAATACTAATATTAATACTAATATTAATATTAATACTAATATTAATATTAATATTAATATAATTTAATATAATAAAAAAAATAAAAATTTTATTAAATAAGAGATTAAGAATCTTTTATTATTTCTTAAATATAAAAATTAAAGATTTTTATATTTTATTTATAAAGTTTATTATTTTTTTTATATTATTTATTAATTTTTATTATAATTATTAATATATAATTATATATATTAAATTCTAGATTTTTTATTTTATTTTTTTATTTATTAAAAACTTTAAATAACTTTATTAATATAAAGATTATTTATATATTTTAAATAAATTATTTATATAATTAATAAATAATATAAAAAAAATAAAAAACTTATCTCTATAATATTAATTTTATAATAATTTTATATTTAGTTTATTTATTTAATTTTTTATTATTTTATTAATAAAATAAATAATTTATCTTTATAATATTATTTTTAAAATTATTTAATATTTAAATTTAATTAATTAATCTCTTACTAATTTATTAATTTTATAAAAATATTCTTTTATAATAATTTAGTACTTAAACTCTCGTTATTATAATTATATTAATTTTTAATTATTCTTTAATATTATATTTATTTTATTATATTTTTTTTATTATTTTATTATATTTTTTTTTTTAAAAAAAATAAATATATAAAATTAAATTAATAATTTAGTTATAATTTTATTTTTATTTTTATTACTTCTTGTTATATTTTTTTATTATTTATTAATTATTATTATTTATTCTTTATTTTTAATTATTAAGTTATTAATTAAATTTTTTTTTTATTATTCTTTTTAAATATTTTTTTTTTTTTTTTATAATCTTAATATAATTTCTTAAAGTCGATATTATTTTTATTTAATTAAAAATAATATAAAGTTTTATTCTTCTTGACTTTAAAGACTTATACGCGATATATTAATTAATTAAATTTTTATAAAATATAAAATAATATACTTTATTCAAGAATTTAAAAATTTAAATTTAAATTTAAATTTATTTTTATTTTGACTTCGTGTTTTATTCTTTATTAATATAAAATTTAATTAATTATATTTTTTTAATATTATAGCGAGATTATTAGACTTATAAATAAAAATACTTTAATATTATATATAATAAAGATTTAATTTTTATTATTAATTATATATATTTTTTTAATCTTTAAAATAATTAAAAATTAAAAAAAGAATAAAATATAATTAATAATAAAAATTAAGTTTTTATTATATATAATATTAAAATATTTTTATTTATAAGTCTAATAATTTTGCCTCTTAAAATATTATTTTTTAATATATTAATACTCGGATTTTAATATTATTTTTTTTTTTATTTATTATTTTATTATTCTTTAATTAATCTTAATAACTTTTATATTTTTTTTTTTTTTTAGGATTTATAAATTAATATTTTAATTCTAGATTTAATTATATATATAAATAACTTTAACTTTATAATATTTATTTATTATATAATTTTAATTTTATATTTTTTATTTAAGTCTTTTTTATAAATTTTTTTTTATATATTTTTTAATAATTATTATTTTTATATCAATAAATAAAATCTAAAAATTTAATTTTTTATAATTTATATATTTTTATTTTTTTTTATTTATTAATTTATAATTTATAATTTTATTTTTATTCTTAATATAAAATAACTTATAGATTTTTTTATTTATATATTACACGACTTTTTATTTCTTTACTTTAAATAAATTATTTTTTTAATATTTATAAATATTTATAATAAATTTATTTTTAAATAAATAAAACTTTATTCTTATATTCTTTATTATATTTTTTTATTTATTGGATTATAAAAAGACTAAGACTTAATATTCTAAATTTTATTTTTATTTTTTATTTTTTATTTTTTTTTATTTTAACTTAATTTTAAGTTTAAAAAAAAATATTTTATTAATTTATTTTTATAATTAATATATTTTTATTTTTTTTAAATAAAAAATAATTAATCTTTATAATTTATATTTTTTTATATTATAAAAATAAATTTTTTTTTTAATTTTAAAATTTTTTTTTTATATTTTTTTTTTAATTTTATATATATATTTTAATATTTATATTTTTATTATTTTTTATAAAATCTTTTACTTATAATCTTTTTTTAATAATTAAATTTTTTTTTATTTTATATTTTTATTATTATATTTATATAATTTTTACTCGTGAAATAAATTTTTTAAATAAAATAAATCGCGTTTTTTATTTTTATAAATATTTAAATTAAATATTATAAAAAAGACTTAATTATAAAACTTAAAAATAAAATAATATATTATATTAATATTTTATAATTTAATAAAATATATATTATATTTAATATTATAAAAATTTTTATTATAAATAATTATATTACTAAAATTATAATAAATATATTTTTATTAAATTTTATAATATTTTTATAATTAATCGTTTAATATATAATTTTATATTATATAAATAAATTAATAATTATTTATAAATATCTTTATTAATTTAAATTTATATATTAATAATTTAAAATTATTTATTAAAAAAAATTATTTTTATTTTTAAGATTATTTATAATTATTTTTTTATTAAAATTAATTATATTTTTTTTAATTCTATAAATAAAATAAAAACTAAAATTATAAAAACTTTATAAATAATTTAAAATAATATATAAAAGTATATTATTAAGTTATTAAACTTTTAATCTAGATTTATTTTTTTTTAAAAAACTTTTATTATTTTATAATAAAAAATATAAATTAATAATTAAAACTTATTAATAATATTTTTCTCGAGAATTTTATATATTAATAATTTAATATAATTTATATTATTAATAACTAAGATCTTTAATTAATTTTTATTATTAAAATTAGATTTAAAAAAATTTATTAAAATTAATATTAATAATAATAAAGAGATTTTTATTATTTTATTATAATTTAAAAAAAAAAATTTAATTAAAACTAATATTAATAATTTAATTATTTATTATAATAAATAATAAAAAAAAATTATATTAAAGATTATTTAATTATATATTATTATTATAAAAAAAATAAAAAAAATAAATTTTAATAATTTAAATAATAAAAATAAAAATAAAAATATTATATTAATTAATTTATTTAGTTTTTGGATTTTAATTATTATTTTAAATTTTAACTAATAATAATTTTTTAATTTTTTTAATAAAAATATTATATTATATTATTCTTTATATTTATATTTTAATTTATATAATTTTAAAATTATTATAATAAATTTTAATTTATTATAAGTTTAATATTATAATATTTTATTTATTAATTTATTTATTAAT
>Ga0302221_10002610_pt1 | contig 11171 bp, 6 predicted proteins | sample II_Palsa_E2_1_FD_193517 | JGI IMG/M metagenome (GOLD analysis project Ga0302221, IMG submission 193517) | Peat permafrost microbial communities from Stordalen Mire near Abisko, Sweden - II_Palsa_E2_1 | ecosystem: Environmental > Terrestrial > Soil > Palsa > Peat permafrost | place: Sweden...
TTAAATTATTTTTTTTAAATTTATAATAAATATTAATAAGAATTAAGTTTAAAATTTAATTAATATAAAAAACTTAAATTATAATTATAAATTATATTAATATAATAATATAAAAAAATAAAAAAAATAAAAAAAAATAATTAATAATAAAATCAAAAAAAATTATATTAAATAATTTAATAAATATTTATATAATAATAATTAATAATAAAATTAAAAAAAATATTTTATTAAAAAAAATTAACTTTAATAAAAAAATCTAAAATTAAAAATAAATATAAAAAGATTTTTATAATTATAAAAATAATATTTAATATATATAAAGTTTTTTTTATATAAAAAATATAAAAATATATAAATCTTAATAATAAATATAATTAAAAGTTTTTTTTTATTATTCGAATTAAGATTTTAAAAAATTTAATAAAAAAAAATATTAAATTTTTTAATTATATTTTTATTATTTTTTAAAATTTAAAATAAAAAATATATTATAAAAACTTTAATAATAAAATTATATTTATTTAAAAAAAAAATACTTTAAATAATTTATAATATATAAAAAAACTAATATAAAATAAAATATTATAAAAAATTATATAATAAAAAAAAATATATAAATTATTTTTATTAAAAATAAAATCAAGAATATAAAATTTAATTTTTATTTATATAAAATAATAAAAAATAAATTATAAAAAAATATATTTTAAAATCTTTTAAATTAATTAATTTTAATATAAATATTATTTTAATTTATAAATTTAAATAAAAGTATTTAAGAAATTATTAAAAATAAAATTTAAATAAAATTTAAAATATAAAATTATATAATAAATAAATATTAAAAATATAAAAATTATTTTTATATATAAATAATTTAATATTAAAAAAATTATTTTTATATTTTATAAAATAAAATATTAAATTTAAATTATAATATTATAAATTTATAAGTTTATAATATAATATTTATTAAAAAAAAAATAAAAAAATAAAAAAAAATTAAATAATTTTATAAAAATTATAATATTAATATTTAAATAAAAAAAAATTAAAAAAAATTAAATAATTATATATAAATTATAATATTAATAATTATATATTAATATATTAATAAAAAATATTTATTATAATAAATATATTAAGTTTATAATTTAAAGAATTTTTATAATATATATAATTAAAAATTAATTTATATTTTTTTTAATATAATTATTATTTTTAAATTAATTTTTTAATTTATAAAATTAATATAATTTTTATAATATTAAAATTATAAAAATTATTTTTATTAATAAAAATAAATAATAAATATTTTTAATTTAAGATTTTAATTATATATTAATATTATTATAAGTCTTTATTTATTAAAGTTTAAGATAAATAAAAAAAAAATTAAAGAATTAAAAAATTATTAATTATTAAATTTAAACTTAAAAATAAAAAAAAAATATAAAAAAAAAAATATAAAAAAAAAAATATAAAAAAAAATTAAAAATTAAAAATAATTAATAAATTAAAAAATAAAAAAATTTATAAATATTAATATAAATAAAAAAAATATAATTAATATAAACTAAAATATTATATATTTAAAAAAAATATATATATTTTTTAATAATTTTAAAAAAAAAATTATATTATATAATAAAATAATTTATATATTATTATAAAATATAATAAATTAAAAAATATAAAAAAAAATTAAATATAATTAAAAAAAATAAAATTATATATAATTAAACTTAAAAAAAAAATTAAAAAAAATTAAAAAAAATTAAAAAAAATTATATTATTAAAGTAATAAATATATATATTTAAATTTTATAAAAATAAATTTTTATAATATTTATAAATTAAAATTATATATTAAATTATTATAAATAAAATAAAATAAAATATATTATTTATTTTATTAATATATTAATAAAAAATTAAATAAATAAATTATTTAAAAAATAAATATAATAAAAAAATTAATAAAAATATTTAAAAACTTTAATATATAAAATAATAAATAAAAAAATATAAAATAAAAAAAATATTATTTATAAATAATTTTTTATAATAAAAATTAATAGATTTTATTAAAGAAATTTTTAATTTTATATATAAGATTATTATCTTTATAATTTTATTTTTTAAAAAATTTAGAGAATAACTAATATTTCTCTTTATATTCTTCTCCTTCTAGTATATAAAAATAAATTTATATTTCCTTTAAAAAAAAAATATATAATAAAAGAATCTATATAAAGTCGACCTCAAGTAAAGTATTAATCTTATTACTTAAAGCTATTCTTTCTGAATCCGGTCAGTAAAGTAGGGTCTCCCGCGACTGCCGAAGCTAGGACTCATTTTTATAGTAGCTGGAGGACTTCCGACAAGTTTCCACGCTTCCCGCGCTAAATATTTCTGAATCACACTCAATAGGGTTTTTGCTTGAGAGCCCCATATCCCTTCGATATAATCACTAGCCGAGGTAGCTTGAGCACAGGTTGGAGAGCCGGTGATTGTCAGTATCTCCGACAAAGCATTTGTTCCAGAGAGCTCCTGTCGCCAATATTGTAGGAGTTCCCACCTGGCTCGGCATTCTTCGATGTAAATTCCACCCTCGGGATTCAGTGAAGTCCTAATAACAGATTCAATATACTCGCTCATGACTGGAAAGACCCAGATATAGAGATTGTCGCAGAATTGTCGAAAAGCCGATCCTTCTAATAGAAAATCTTTTGGCTAGCTGAATCACTTCCAGGGATAGATTTGGTCTGCCTCGTCGTAGTTTGACTCTTGGATTCCCTCGAATGGTGTGGATTTGTCTGATTTCCGAATCTATGGTCCGTAGTGCGTCTTCTTGAACACATTTGGATTCCTCGTTCAACTATGAGAAGTCATCTGACGCCGCAACGAGATATTTGCTGATTTCCATAATGATTATCCAAGCAATAGATTCTACTTCCCGTCCAACCTGAGCATCAGTTAGCTCCTTCTTTAATCTTGACCAAACCTCCAGGGGTCCATAATAGAACAACGAGTGATTTTAGGAATTGAATAAAGGGTGTAGATTCGACTCTCACTTACCATCTGTGCGACAAGGTCTGTTCCATCCTCTCGTAGACGTTGTATGCTTAGATCTAACGAGAACATGTCCAACAAACGACAAAGATTTGACTGCAGTCCTTGGGGACATATACTACGGGTTTTCCATGATGCTATTTTGAAAGCATGTCTCGCGGCACTGTCATCTAGGAAGAGTTGAGCTAGCCATATTTGGCACTCATTGAAACAAGTGGAGTGCAGTGCCCTGGGCGTTGCGTCTCCCGTGCGTCGCTTTATAGGGCTCGTTTGCTAGCTGGGCATTACTTTATTTTAGGGTCAAGCTCTCCACTTTAGTCTCTTAATTAATAAGCTCGGCAGCTCGTGAGCGCTTCGCGCCTACTCGCTCCCTCGTAAATTCATTAATTAGGGAATAAATAGCGAGTTGTGGGAGTCGTAGGAATAAATAAGGATATATCTCTAAGCGAGGTATAGAATGGAGATCACGAACAACAACAAAACAAAATAACGTAAATAATGATTTTGTCCGCGCAGCTAGGGTCAATGGATTTTGCAAAGGAAATACCTGACTTTATATATAGGATTATCGTCCCTAGGATTTTGCTTTACAGGAGGCTTGGAGGGAGCTTATTCTCTTTTATTATTCTCTTTCCCTTCTAGTATATTACAATAAACTTATGTTTTTCTCGAAAGGAAAAGTATAATAGAAGAACTTATGCAGAGTCGACCTCAAGTAGAGCGCTGATCTTACTCCTTATAGCCTGAATTACTGAATCCGGTCAATAAAGCAGGGCCTCCCGCGACTGCCGAGGTACGTACTTATTTACTAGGTATATTGAGGTTGCTTCAAGCCGAAAAAATTGCGGCACGTAGACCAAGGGCATATTCCAAAGGCAATCAGCAGCTCCCATGGTGAAGGTCTCCACAGTGTCGAAATGTTCAGATGCAGCATCTTCATCAAACAAAACTAATTCTCTGGCATCATCCAGATCATCGTACTGGCCATTCGGATCCAATCCTAGATGAGTGGCATCTATTTTCCGTAATCGATATGCCACAACAAAGTTAAGCAATTTATCGTTTACGGGATCTGCTGGCATTGTCCTTCCTGCAGTGTGCACTGCAGTAACCATAAACAGGCTGTCCTTATATGCGGCATTGATACGCTGTAAAAGACCAGATTCCAGACTCTTAGCGAGGAAATCCTTAGAAGGCGTGAAACTTTGCGTGGTAAAGCTCTCAAGTTCGAAGCTAGAACTATTGAACATGCACAGTTCGAGAAGCTTCGGCAACATGCCATATTCGCCAGCCTGGAAGTCTGTTCTACAGCCGGAAAGCTCCGTTTTCACAATGTGGGAGATATCTTTGAGTGGAGGAAGCAGCCCTCGTACTCTGACCTGAGGATCATTAAGGTCGATAGAGGTTTTAGACGACACGGTTAAGTGTCCGAGGTCGACTGCCTTTGCGCTAGTCGTAAGACCATTGACGAAGAAAAGGACTCCATCGAGAGGCAGGTCACTCGTCGTAGTTAACAACTCGAGGTGTGGAAGCTCACAAAGTCCTCGTTGAGGTATCGTCTAGAACCTGTCGAAGCTCGAGGTACAGGTTACTGTTTGCGAAGCAACTTGAGGGATGATTAAGTACCAACACCGCCTCCTTGTCACCAGCCATTTGGCAGGTTCACTCGTACTAGAATTGCTTTCTGCGGTTATACAGTTATTTTGTATGATAATTCCATAGCTTAGCACGTCCACATACCCTTCAGGAGGTCTGGCTTTTGGCCTAGACGTAAATAACTATCAATCAATCAATCAACCAATCCTTGTCGAAGAGGGTCTCACGTATGCAACTAGGGGCAAGCGCGAGTTCAGGCCGTGCTGGCCCTCAATTTTGGGCGTTTTGTTGCTGGACGTTTTGTTCCTGGATCCTCGTTCCTGAATCCTCCTTCTTGAGGTTTTGTCCTCGTTCCCAGTGAAATTGGCCAATGCCATTATAGAAAATTTCGGGAATTCAGCAAGTGAAGATGGGGAGGAAGGTGGCGTTGTTGTGTGGAGAAGGGGGCGGTGGAGGTGGGTAGGGGAAGAGCGTTTGTACTTTGCCTAAGCGGCGTGAATGGTTGAGAGTGCATAACTCATGAAGACTGGCAAAGGCAAAAAAATCTATTATGTCACCAAATAGAAGTAAATTTCAGACTCATTGTGGGATTCGTTCTATGCTATTCTGTGTTGAGCGTGCAAATTGCAATCTTCAAGTTAGTAGGCGCAAGCCATAAGGGAAACGTTGCGCAAGCAACAATAGCAATATCGATGCAAATCGAACGTGGCATCGCAAGATGCCATGCTGGAAGTCGCAAGACCTACCAGTAGAACAATTGGTGCAAACCAAGAGATTGCAATAAGCCTTTCCGCTCCTAACCCTTCAATCAGACCCCCCACCCTTCTCAGCGGTCACTTTGTCCTCCTCGCCCTTCGTATCAACCTTCTGACGCCTGTTCGGGGTCAATCCTTCCTCCTCCCCGGTTTTCAAATCAAGCTTTTGGCGCTTATTCGGGTTGAGTCCTTCCTCCGATTCGCGCTTCTCCGACTCACGCTTCACACCCCTTCCTTCGGCCTCTTTCCGAATCTCCTTTTTTATCCTGGCCACTTCGTCCTTCATCGTCGTGTAAATTGACTCCACGTTGCTTGGGTGGATCTGCGAAGGAATTTTACGCGGGTTGAGCCATGCACGATCACACAGAGTTCCAACCGAGGATTGGTAGCCCTTCAGGAACCCTCTGCTATCTTGCTTCATCGAAAATTCGTATGTCCAAGGGAATTCCGCGAAATCCGAACCTGGCATTCGTGTGATGCTTCGAATGTCCACATCTGACCGGATGGGAGGCTTGTCGTTCCTTGCATGAATAAGAAAGTACCAGTCGTCGTGTAAATACCGATCACCCGATCGGACTGGGCATTCGTTATACATGTGCGTCTTCGTATTGCATCGTGGGCAGCCATTCACAAAGCCAAACTCGTCCACAGGCAAGACGCATACGTGGAGCCGGTGGTCGGGGTCTTCACAGTTGCCACACTCCGTTCCGGGGAACGCCTGGTCCGGCTCGAGTTCCACTGACTTCGCAGGCGCCGATTGTTTAGGCGGGACCTTGGATCGTTCATCTCGCAACCTCATTCGAGTATCCGCGCCTTGCTCGATATCTCTTCCTGCCTTGCTTTCGTACTCCCTACGACGTGGGGGTGTTGAATCTCTTCGTGTCTTGGATGGATGCGGCGAAGGCTGTCGAGAGCTGCGATCGCGTTCCTTGAATAAACTCCTCACTTTCTTCGCAGCCTCCTCCTGGACTTCTTTTATCAAAGCGTCGACATCGATATTGCCGCTAACCTTTGGCGCCGATCCGGGCTCAGGTTTGTGCCCTTCTGTATGCCGTGAACGTGTTCGGTAACGTTCACGTTGCCGCTCGTTGTGACCGTAGTCGCTCTTGCCGTGATATTTGTGCCGCTCGCGACTATCGTTGCGCTTGTATTGTCGTTCTTCTCGATAATCTGGGCTTCGCGATCGTCTGCGTTCAGAGCTTTCGTAGGCACTCTCGGATGGGCGATCTCGGCGATCTCGGCGCTCGCGGTATCCTTGATCCTTAGGTCGACTGCCAAATCGTAGCCGTTTGTTGCTTTCACCGTCCCTGGAACGATGTCTCTTTTCACCTTCCCGAGAACGACGCCTCTGGCCGTCTTCTCGACCGCGGCCTCCAGAATGATGGTCGAGGGAGCTGCCATGGTGTCCCTGACGTCTAGACGAAGGGAATGCCATGTCCAGATCAGGCGTTAATTCGCCTGGTCGTCGACGATCTTGCTGCTGCTGAGGCGGGACTTGCATTTGGTTGGCAAGTTTCACTAATAAGCAAGTCAGCCTATTTTCGCCTGGTGGAATGGAATATTGGGTGGGAGAAGAGTGCAGTCAGATTTACCTCGTATCGCAATGCCATCAAAGAACCGTGAATTATTGATCTCTGATGGTAAGCTTTGAGCTCGCGGTGATGGTGAAGCGAAGACATCTCGAATGGCTGCTCTTGGTGCGGGATGTGGTGGAAGTGGCTCCTGCTCGAGAACCTGTTCCGGCGTATTTGCAGTATTGTTGAGTGGACCTTGTCCAGACTCGTTCGCATCAGCACGACCTGTGAAGGGAGCGTTGCTGAGGAGTGCAGAGGTGCCGACGCCTTGCGCGGCTTGGGCAGTTGGTTGTGCTGTTGACGGGCTTGGTATGGCTTGAATGGCAATTGCAGAATGCCCTGAGGGCGAATTATCGGAAGGAGGCGCCATCGTGGTGGAGGTTCCAGTGGCAGAGGAAATGGGAATTGGAGGTTGGACTAGAGGGGAACAAGTTTATGGTCGAGGTTTAAATTTACAAAGGGACTTCCAGTGTCACGTGAGGTCGCCGAATTACGAAGCGAGGCGACCCATTAAGGGGTAAACAGCTCTAGCGACGCAAAAACTACGAATTTATGACGTGAAGGAATTTCATGATTTTAATGACTGGACATCATGGCATCAACCCCTAGGAATGTAGAGTAAATCTTGAAACTGGATTGACGAGGACTGGAGAAGTATAAATAGATGCCAACATGCGCGCAATCAAGACGTCGAGCACGAAATTTGATCCACAAGTCTACAAAATCGACAAAGTTCTACGGCGAGGAATTGCCAGGATAATGAGCAAAAGATTCAGGCAATTCGAGGAGAAAATAATTTAATTGTGCTACGTGATTTCCAGATTAATCTGAGACCGAAATTCTTTGAACAACGCAAGTTAATTTCCGGCAGAGGCTGTGTGAGCTGTCACAGGGTTGACAAGCGAACGGACTACTAAGTCTCAAGGATTAATAATTCCCCCATACCTCCGCTTAACTTTGCTGGTACATGGGGGAAATATTTATCCCTGCGACGAAGTGGTACCAACCCTTGCAGAAATGTGGCACCACCCCTCGGGACGAGCCGCTGCTCCAACAACATGGGATATTCGAGGCTGAGACCGAGGAAACTTGGAGAGAGGATGGGGATTTGCAGACTTAGATAAAGGCTTATTGTCGTTCGAACCAAGCTTCACCTGTTTCAAACTGATGGAGGCCAGTGGGCGGCAGGTTTTATTTGCGGCAGAATCAACGTTGTGTTAAGATACTTGCGTAGATCGGGTAGAGCGACATAACAGACCGGTACGCATTCTGGTTTGAATTATACAATGTTACTACTTTGACTAAATCCCTCGACCATGATATGATGCATAGAACGTTCACATGATGGCATACCGTGTGGAGTACTTTGCTGTAGAGGCAAGAGCACGTGCGCATTGAGAACGAAAAAGGCTGCCCCGCCATTGTCGAGTCTCAAGCAGAAGGATCAAAGGTGAATACGAATGGAAGCCGCCTGAATTCCACAGCCAAACACTGCTCTAGCTGTATTGGGTATGGGCTCGCTTCGCGTTCTGAAAACGCCCACAACACCTTCGTCATTTTCGATCTCGCCTTTCCTTCCTCCTTCCATCATCTATCAATCATGACGAGGGAATCGAGTGGGAAACGATCAGCAACATCAGACATGCCACCAGCTGCAAAGCGACGCAAGCAATCAAAGCCAGCAGAGGAAGCCGCCCAGCAATCGAGCTCTGACGAGAGAGCCGACAGCGAAGATGCGACGAGCTCAGACCAATCAGCAGAGGATTCTGATGCCTCTTGTATAGCCAGCCCCCCAAAACGGTCCCGAGGTCGGCCAAAGTCGAAGCAGGGCCCAAAGACGAAGAAGTCCACAGCCAAGAAGGCAAAGCCGGGTCCCAAACACAAGAATGGCAGCAAGAGCAAGAAAGCGGTGGCATCTGAATCAGATTCAGAGGAGGAGCCAGACTTGGACCCTGGAAAGTGGTTCAAGATCCAATTTGACGATTCATGGACACGGCAAGACGAGGAGAGTCTGCGAGAATCCTGGTCCGATAAGGATCAGGTACTGCTCATGGGCACAAGCTCCCAGGAGTACACCCTCTGGAGGAGGTGCATCAAGCTGTTTGATGCCCTACCACATCAATTGCTTCCGCCAGGGGACTGCTTCGAAATTGGTGCTAACAAGAAGCTGATCAAGACCGCAGCGTTCCCAGACGGCATCAGAAATACGAATTGGCCGTCCGAGGTCTGCCAATGGTTTTCTATAGCCATCTGCTGCCCCGTATTTCGAAAGAGACCGGACATTGTTCGCTATGCTGTCGACAAGACCCTCTTCCATCGCCTTGGACCAAAGCATCGGAAGCGCCCAGATCAGCTGGAGCTCGTTGGCGACCGCAATGACTCAATCATCTCAGCACTCGATCATCTGTACGATTTCCCAGAAGGAGCATTCGACAGAGTGAGCGAGGTGCTGGAAGAGAAGCTTGGCTTGGACCTCCCTCCCTACTTCGAGTTCCTGGAGGGGCTGGAGGATCTGATCAAGAGAGACGAGACATCGAAGAAGGGTTTCACGAGAAAGGACGCCCGAGCCATTTGTGATGCATGGAACTTGTACGCAGAAAAGCCTCAGCACTGCCACCTCAAACTTATTGTCGAAGCTGCCGATATTTATAGCAGAGAGAGGAAGGGGCTCAGTCAGCTATCGATTCTAGAGTTGAAGAAAGAGTTCTTGCTGAGTCAACGACGAGAGCGTCGACGTCGGGAGAGATCCGCCGTATTCGAGAGCCTAGATGAAGATGGAGATGAAAGCCCCAATGATGACATGAATCCAAAGGTGGGGAGAGGGTCACATCCAGCTCCGGCAAGAGCAGGAGATGCAAGGTCAAGTAGACGAGACGCTGATACCGCCGGGGCGCAGGAGATGCAAGATATTCCAAAGGTAGCACATATGGAAGCACGGCAATCTTCTAGATACCAATCGAAGAGCTCGAGGCCCAGCTCGAGAATGCTTGTGGGCGAGGGGACTGCAGCAAACAACGCCCAAAATGCAACGCAGTTGCAAGGTACACCGCAGATAGCTGATTTGATCCGAATGCCGGACATAAAAAATATACTACAGCAGCCTCCGCCAACTCAAACGCAAGCTTCTACATTTCAATTGCAAGTACCTCCAAGCCAACTGCAGGCTCCTGCACTTCGAAGTCAACTACAGCAGCCCCAGCCAACTCAGCAACCTCCGCAATACAATATCTGGGACTTCGCGAGCGACAATTCTCGGTCCGGGAACTTGCTCTTCGAGCAATGGAGAGCCAACTCAGACAGCAGCGAGCGGGAGACCTTCTTCCAAGCATGGGTCGCCCTACAGGAGCAAGCCCGGATGCGGTCTACTCCGGTTGGAATTGGAGGCTCGGCTGCGCCATTACCGAGCAGCACAAACAGATTCGGCAGCATGCTGAACGAAGCTCCTGCTCCTAGCAAACCTGTTAAGCAGCCACAGGGAGCCAAAGCCGCTGCTGCCACGCCTTCCACGGCTACAGCAAAACAAGACAAGGAGGAGGGCGGTGGTGGTGGTGGTGAAGGTGGTGAAACGGGGGAAGAGCTAGAGAACTGAGAAGCTCAGTCTCTGTATTTGCATACATCTACAAGCCGCCTAACATTGAAGTATCTGCATACTTTTTTTTGTATATCTCGTATTTGCATACGATTTGTATTGGCATACATAGTTGTATTTGCATACAACGCCGTATTGGCATGCGGAACTTGAGAGTGTTTCCTGAGAAACCGTCACTTGCGTGTCTCAACTGCGGCTTTTGGCTCTGCTTTGATTGCTGGCGCAATCATTGATGGGTATGAATTGTTGTCAAATTTCTTGGGGTCGTAGGGGCAGAAAATGGAAGAGCTTCCCCTCCACTACTTTTAGTCAATGTGATGACCGTGAGACCATGCAATAAAAAGAATACAATGCTATTCGGAATCGTTTGGAGATAGTTATTTCCACTCAAGGTGTAAATTTGAATGACAAACCATTGGGTAATCTTATTCGGGCAACAAATGCTTAACATGTAAAGCATTAACTCCTCAGCATAAAAAATATTAAAGTATCTTAATTAAACACGCTAAGCTTATATTTTGCCGCTTTTAAGATCTAATAAAATAATTTAAAAAAATTAAATTATTTAATATAAAGTAA
>Ga0302221_10002614_pt1 | contig 11158 bp, 2 predicted proteins | sample II_Palsa_E2_1_FD_193517 | JGI IMG/M metagenome (GOLD analysis project Ga0302221, IMG submission 193517) | Peat permafrost microbial communities from Stordalen Mire near Abisko, Sweden - II_Palsa_E2_1 | ecosystem: Environmental > Terrestrial > Soil > Palsa > Peat permafrost | place: Sweden...
TAGCCGTCGCCTCTCTTGATTTCCTTTTCTTATATAAACAAAGCAAGCCTTACGCAATCATTCGACTCTCTGAACTCAAGTGGATAAAGCAAATCTCGGCTCGCAAAGCCCAATTGCCTTCTCTCACTCTTCTTCTATCGACGTCCCTTATTATCCCTCTAGAGTTAAGCTAAGGCCGTGGGTATAAAAGTTAAAACCACCTAGTAGCAACCGTATAACCTTATAGCAATTCTTACTAGATATGTCAACTAGCGCAATAAGCCCATTACACAAGAGCAAAAAGAAAAGCACACCTTAAAAGGACTTAATATCCTTAATTCGAAGCTTAACATAACACGCCCTTTATAGCAAAAAGACGCAAACACTACCAAAGAAAACATTAATAATATCACAAACAAATTCTAATAATATATACTAGCAAAAGCCAAAAAGACTTTAATTAAAGTTAATACTTTACAAGTATTATAAATATATACACTTAAGAGAATAAAAGAAAGCGGTGCAAAAGTGTTATAAAAGGACTATAATAACATTTCTTCGCTTTATTTATAAGAACTATCAAGTGTTTAAGACATGATCGCTCCGCTAATACTAAAAGCAATTTCAAATACTGTAGGGGGGGGCGGACCTCAGCCAGAAGAAAACCCTACAAGAACGATACCAGGAAACCAAGTAATAGAGCAACAAGTAGAACGCATATGTAAACATAAAGTAATAGTAAAACGCAAACAAGCAACAGATAAACAATTATTAAATATAAAAGTAATTAATTAAAGTATATATATAAATGACAATTGATATACAAGAATGATAGATTATTAGAAGTGATGTGTGCAAGAACCTGGAATACATATCCCTTTTCCAGTCACGTGCAATGCTAGCCGAACCCTCCAAGATGCATAGAAATCGACCTCTAGCGGTTCACCCCGCCACAATACTCTATAATCGGATTAATAGCTTCACATTTGGTAGCAAGTATTACTAAAAGGGCTACAAAAAGGACGTTTGCTAAGTATGTTATATATATTAAAATAAATAAAAAGATAAGAAATATTAACATTTAATATAATATATTCTTGTCTTAAAAGAAGAATTTAAGCTAAACCTTATACCCAAAAATAAGCTTGTGCTAAAATTAAATAACCTCTTACTCTTGCTTACCTACTTTTAAGCTAAAGACACTTGCATATTCCTAATAAAGAACTAGCGCTATACGCTTGCGACTTTCCTCCTTTTATCCATCTTTACAAAAGCATAGCTAGCAAAGCTTGTAAATGCAATAAAGCATAACACTCTTTACAAGTACTTATAAAAGGATCCCGAGATCTTTAACTTTAATAAAAAAAGAGCTTATCTCGGACCTTGATAACCTAAACAATAAAGAATTAAATCTAATAAAGAGTTAAGTCTAATAAAGAGTTAGATCTAATAAAGAGTTAAATTTAATAAATCACCCCGAAGTCCCCGACTATAACTAAGCTAAACTTTAGGATAATATTAATAACGCTAATTATTATAATAATATTAAAGAATCTCCTAATAATAAAAGACGCTATAAAGCACTTTGCTATAAGGATATTTAACTTTAGATTATGCAAAATCTTATACTTAAAAAGCGTGATTTAGTTGCAATAAAGATTAACCTCAAGTATTATAAAGGCGCTAACAAGAAACTTAAGCTATAAAGCAAGCTCTCTCCTTCTTATTAACTTTACTAACTATAACACATAATATAACTTACCTCTTTTGCGAGGAAAAGCTTCTTATTCTTTATCTAATCGCTTATATTATAGCTATCACACTCCGAGACAACGCAATTCGGGTAAATAACCACTTTACAAGTGTAAAACCTTTTTTTTTACCACGAACTTAAAAGACTTTATAAAGGCAATTAAAATAAATTAAAAGCTATTAAAGCTAAAAGTCCCAATCTTTCGATAAGCTATATAAACTACTAATAAGTTTTAAACCTCAAAACACAAAGCCTTTTGCTACTCGACCTTTGCATACTACTTAAATTGTCTCGGATAAGAGGCTAGTTTAAAGCAAAGGCTAACTAGCTACTATATACGCCAAGGTATAAAGAACGCTATAAATAATAAATACATCTCGCCCCTTTACTCTTTTTTCTTTTTATAAGCTCTATTAAAGGCTACCACAACGGCTATTTATAACTAAATTATAAGACACGAGCGAAACTCGGCAATTTTCATTAAAGCATATCTTAATACCCGAGTTTGATTTAATATTTAATTAATAATAATAAAACAATTATTTATTAACAAGCTTACTTGTGCCTTTATATATATAAGCATTATATACAATCCGTGCGCTTTAAAAGACGTCCTTTAATATATTAAAGATGCTTTCCCTTATAACTTAAAGATTGTTAAATAATAATAAAAAAGCGAAAAGCCTTTTATACCAAGATATAAAGCCGATACAGTGGATGGCCAGAAGTCTAAACGGATCGCGTAATCGGCGCATCCCCCACCACACTTTACTATCGCATTTAACCCATTAAATAGGCAAAATTAAGGCTATTCACGATTTGACTAAAGCATGCGATAGCTAAGTATTCAATTGACAATTCTACCAACTTAGTATTTTGTATACTACCCATTTGCAGCCTTTACCGCGTCTATACGCTTTTGCATCCCCTTAGCTAGCTTATTTAAAAGCTGTGGTGCTAGCGTCTCCCACGCCTCTTGCGCACACTAGATTATAAAGTCTATTATAGCTTGGCTATTGCTTATACCTTTAAGCTTAAGATGTGCTTTGTCGATTTCTGCTTTTAGCATCTTTTAAAGGTTTTTTATAAGATTTAAGTCCGGCGAATATAGCAGCTATTTTATTACTTTTATCCTTATCTCTTTTAACTAATTCGTGATTATATGTGCCTTATATATAAGGGCATTATTTTATATAAAGATGCTATTGTGCTCGAGGATTGTAGGAAGGTATTTGCGCAAGACCTCGATATATACTTTAGCTATAACGCCCACCCTCTTCGCATTTTAGTCCCCCTTTATTACTATAAGATTAGTTTTACACTTAAAGCCGAATATAGCCCAAAACATTTGTGTTTTGCCCTTTAGTGCCTTAGTTTAGATTGCCCATAGCAATAGAGCTTTACTTAATAGCGTTAGCGCACAATTAGCTAGGGCATAATGTATATAAAAGGAGGGGGTAATTTACCCCGCTATCGGTATACCCACTCGATAGCGCCCCCTTTCCTACGCTTAATTAAGCACTTATCTAACCATCGTAACCTTCTCTAAAACATTACCGGCTTCCTATTGTACTTTGTAGCCCATTCTATGCGTTGTCGGGCATGCTCTGCCGTGAGAAATGGCCTCTACTTAGCCCTTTACTTTTATATACCCGATTTTTTAAGGTACCGGTAAATTGTCTTCTTTAACGCGTAAGGCGCACATTAAATAAAAAGCTACTAAGCAGTAATCTTTGGATTTATTACAATAGCACGTCTTATATTGCAGTAATCGCTAAGAGTAAGAATAGAGGGTGCACCTATGCGTTTGTTAGAGAGGTATAAGGTCTAATTTGGCGCGTTTTTAACAATCGATTTGCAAGTAGAATCTAAAAGCGTTTCTATGCGCGCAATTATAAGGAACTTAACCCTATAATCACGAGCACTAACAACTCTTAATCTCTAATTAGGAGAGACTTCCCCTAAGGGTTGGCGTAGTGCTCTAAGAGCCTTTATAGTAGTGCAGTTGGTAGGTGCAAAACGCGTAAAATCGCGGTTTTGATGATATTCGCTTAGACTTGTGGCCACTAATTGTATAAATTTTTATACTTGGCAACACATATAAAAAAGGGTAAAAGATATTAGACACTCGGTCAAAAAATTAACAATGCAACTAAAAAGTAAAAAGGGCAATATTAAAAAGGTATTTTAGCAATAATATTTTTACTATATTTATAATAAAAAACTGCAAAAGTAACTAAATAAGGCTAAAACTACCAAGTATATAAAACCTATTATTTATTATTAATTCCTTAAACAGACCCGGCTACAAAAAGTCCTTTGCTACTTTCTTATAAACTTAAGCCCAAAAGACATTATCCGAAACTAAATCCGCGCAATTAATCTAATAATAGCGCTTTATTCTTAGCAAGAAACGCTAAAGCTTAAACCCTATTTAGTCTCGAGTCGCGAGAGCTTTAATAATCACTTTAACTACTAGTCCGCTAGCAAAGCATCACTTCTAAAATATTTTACAAGCGAATTATTTTCAAATTTAAAGCCTTTTCTTCTCGTTTACAAAAAGATTTAATATATCTTTTTTTATATTAGCAAAAACAAGAAAAAGACCTTTTGCCAGCTTGCAAAGATAATAAACCACGTCGAAAGCCACTTGCGTAAAAAGCTAAAACCGACAATCGCTTATCGTTATCCGGTATATAATGTTACAGTTCTGTGTCATGTCACGTGGTCACGTGCACTAGCGCGGCTAGCATAAGCGGTGTGGAGCGGTAGAACTCGGTATTTATATATAAACTAACCTTGTAAATAACTTTTTCCTTTTTTAGCTTTAAATAGTTGTAATTGAGATCATTTAACCAATGCTTGTTCCTGGGCTATAAATCTAGCGCTCGTGACATATAAAGCTATTAAGCTAATTTTTAAGATTATAAATAAGTTTACAAATTATATAAAAAGAGTGCATAATATCACACTTCGAGACTTATAATATATACGCTAAAAGAAAGCATTTAAATCTTAGCAATTAGCTTTAAAAAAGCTTATAAAATTATAAGTATATTATTAAAAAAAAGTATCCAGGACTAAAAGTCTCCGACTTTACCTTTTATTCCTTTCTCGCTTGTATATTATATTAAGCCTGATAGCTAGCAGCTATAGCGCGCTAAAAGGTTAAATTAAGCTAAGATAAAGATTTAAAAAGTATTAACACAAGATTTAAAGGCTTAGTCTTTTTTAAGTATTTTGAACATTAATATAAGACTAGTAATAACTCGCTCAAGTTCTTTTTTATAGTTTATAGCTTAAAAGCACAAACGCTTTTGCCTTTTTATTATCTTAGCACTATTATCCTTTGCATCAATTTGCCTTTATTTAATTTAATTTATTAGCAACAAGCTATTAAAAAGGGTTAAGATAATTAGTAATAAAAGATTAAAAGACATATATTTAATAAGTAATTTTAAACTTTATTTCGTAAAAAAGCAGTAATTGTTTAGCTTTAAAGCAAACTACTTAGCTCTTTTAAAACTTGACAAAGAGCTATTTAGTCTCGATAATGCTTCGAAAGAGTTCCGGATATGTTATTTTAATATTTAAAAAGAATATAAATTGCTTTTAAATAAAGATAAACTTTTCGAGTTTCTTGTTAGCATTAAAGATTTATCTAATAAAACGAAAATTTTAATTTAAATATAAGGCTAATAAAAAGCATTTTTAACTAACGCTAAGAAAATTTCAAGTCTTTTTACTTAATTGTATATAATTGGGCCCACCCACTCCACGCGCCCTTTATCTATTGATAACAAAGCCGGTTTGTCCTTATTTTACTTTTACCCCTACTTTTACCTAATGCTAAAATACTTTTAGCTTTAAACTTTTTATATATAAGTTCTAAAAGCGGAGCTATTTAAGCTAAGCTTGTTAAGCACTTTACTATTAACAGAACGCAATATCCACTATAACTGTAGCAAGTGTTTATAGCATATGCTTTATTAGCATTACACTTAGTGTATTATTATTGCATTTAGCTAAATTTATATAAATTTTATCCTAAAAACAAGTTAAAATATAATTAACATTTTAACTACAAGCGCACACTCCGCTAAAGCATGCAAAAAGCTTATAGCTATTGCAAGTGCCTTTAGTAATACAAGAACTAAATATAAAAAGGTTAGTATTAAATATTATAAATAATGCAAGCGCTTAAGATAAGTTTATTAAACTTGAAATACTCGTTAAAAAGATTACTTTAAATTGGAAACAACTTATAAAGGATAAAAGGTTAAAAGAAGATAAAGCTTAAATTATAATAAACTCTCGATAATTGAGCTATTTTGAGCAATAAAGCTTTAAGAAATTGTAAATTTAGCTACAAGTTACAATTTAATAAAAGACAAGATCGAGTTATTTTAAGCAGCAAAGCTTTAGCAAATTGTAAATGTAATTACAAGTTGCAAATAATTAATAACATATAAAATCAAGCCATTTTAAGTAATAAAGCTTTAAGAAGTTGTAAAACTAGAGGTTTTTACGCTAAATGCACTTTAAAAACACGGGCTAAACTCGCACTATTAGCTAAAACCTTATAAAAGTAAAGCATATACTAATTAACATAATTTATAAAGTAGTTATTATCAAGATATAAAGCTATTTTAAATGCTATTAAAAAGAAAACAATAATGCGCGTCGAAGGCATTATGCAAATTAAAAAGGAAAATTATATATTTATCTAGTATTTATAAAAACGCATTACTTAATATAAATGAGCTTAATAAGTTATTCGCAAGATTATCTTTTATTAGCTCTTGCTAGCTAGCATCTTAGTTAATATTAGGCCATTAAATGCAATAAGCTAATTAAATAGACTTTGTTATAGGCTTAGTTTCTCGGTTAAAAGATATATCAAGAAAAATAAAAACGTGCCAACGACGTGCCAATGGTGCTAACAACGTGCTAATAGTGCTAATAATGTGCCAATAGTGCCATTTTTGCATGTCTAAAAATTTGGCACCAAATTTTCGATAGTAAGTGCCAATTGACTACTATTAGCACTAATTAAGCTATATGCACAAATAGTAATTATTGTGCTAATGCTAATTATTACAAATTCTAATTTAGTTATATCTTTCACAAAAGCTTATATAAAAATAATATAGAAAACCGTTTTAATATTATAAAAATAACTCTATATAAGCTGCCTTACTAAAATGCCCTCCAAAATGCCCTGCCAAAACGCCTTACAAAAGTAGCCCCGAAACCTAAGCTGCCCTCTAAAATGCTTTAATAAAACTCCTTAAGATATTAGATAAAGAGATATTAAATAAAGAGAAGTTAGATAAAGAGAAGTTAGACAAAGAGAAGTTAGATAGTGAAAAGTTAAACAGTGAAAAGTTAGAAAAAGAGAAGTTAGATAAAGAGAAGGAGAAGAAGAGAGGAGGAAAGGAAGAAAGGAGGAAATTATAGAAAAACTTTAATTTTGCTAGTAAAGAAGGGTAAGCAGCTATTACAACGCCGCTTATATATACTTTTAAGGCCCCTTAAAAGTGCGCACAAGCAGCTAAACTTTAATTTCGCTAATAAGGAAGGGTAAGCAGCTACTATAACATAAATAAAAGCGCCACTTTCTACTTGTGCCGCTTATCCCTTTGTCTAGTAAGACATGCTTACGCTAAGCATTATAGCAAAAATTAGCAAGTAAACACGTACTACAAAGTAAATTAATTAATTAACTGCTATAAGGGTAACTGCTATAAGGGTAACTACTATAGGGGTAATTGCTATAAGGGTGACTACTATAAGAGTGATTGCTATAGAAGTAAAGCTTAAGGATTTTGAGGATATACTCTATGCTTATTAGCTGGAAGAGTGTTAAAATGGCTAATTGCGTACAAATAGCGCTAAAGATAAAACTTTGTTTTTAAAGCTCTCGAAAATCATTAATCAATTGCATCAATTATATAACTAACTACTCTGCCCTCGAATTAACCTTTTAATAAAAAGGATAGCACAATTGCCGGCCCGTTTTTGTATCGTATGCTATACGACCCAATTATCGGGCTTATTCTAAACTGTCCTCCAAAACTGGCCTCCTTTAAACTATCCTCCAAAACTGCCCTCTAAAACTGCCCTCCAAAACTAGTCCTTAATTGCTAATTAATTGCCCCACTTGCCAATTAACTGCTAAGCAGCTACTAATAGCACTATATAAGGCTATATAACTAAACAAAAAATTAATTAATTGCCCCACTTGCCAATTGACTGCCAAGCAGCTGCCAATAGCACTAAGCAGGTGCCAATGGCACGTGCGCTTAAGCGAAAAATCGTTGGCATGTTTTTTTCCCTAATATAATAATATGCAATTAATTAGTAAAAATTATAAGGTTTTAAATAATAGTAAATTACCCTTAATTTGGTAAAAGGTTAATATTTTAATAGTATTATTATTAACTAACGAAAATACTAAGACAAGTTATATGCTATTATTTAATATTCAAAATTTAATAATGCGGGAATAATGCTATTATAAGCTAAAAGATTAAGAGATGACCTATGATATGCGGGAAGTCGGCTATACGCGTAGGGCTAGTAATGCTAGGGATCAAGTGACTTGTAAGTACTAGAACTCCTAGAGCAACATTTAGCTTGCAATAAAGGAATATTTGACTTGTCTTATATCCTTATAAGTTATAAGCTTTTAAGATATTTACTTATATTTAATAAAGGGCAAAGATTAGTTTTATATTAAATATACTCTTTAAAATCCACTAAATTGTTTACATTGCCTTATTGCTTACTAATAATATCCTTATAAGCTAATCTCTTTATTTTAAATAAAAGAGGTAATTTAATAAAGCAATTATATCTTTTGCTAATTATATTAAAGTTATCCCTTTGCTTAGTTTTAGTATTAGGCCTAATTAGCCTAATACTAATAAAAGTAACAATAAAAATAATAGCAAATCGCAATTGTATACTATTAATAAGTTCCCTTTAAGAGCTTATAATAATTATCTTTTTAGCCTTGCTCTATTGCTCTAAGAAGCCTAAGCCCAAGCTTTATTAGCTTAGGCTAAGGTAAAAGAAGCTGCCTTAAAAGCAAAAGTAGCAAACTTAGTTAAGAAATATTATAAAATTAATAATAAAGAGGTTGCTATAAATACTAGCATTGCTACATTAAAGGCTAAAAAGGCTACTTTAAAGGCAAAGCTTTACTTTATAACTACACTGGCTTCCTTTATTTATAAGGACTTAGTGCCCTTTAAATATATTATTAAACTTACTCTTTCGACAATTATCCCCTCTTGTGCAACTTTTATTACACTTTCTCTTATTAAAGATAAATAACTTATTATAAGTTTTAGCAATACAAATAAAGATATAATATAAAAGGAACCCTTATTTGACATTTTTAAAAGAAGTCTTAAGCGCAAGAAGATTTCAAAGTTAAAGTCCTTAAATTATATTAAAAGAAAGATATTAAAGAGTAAACTACATTTATAACAAGTTAAAGGGCCTTATTTAAAGCTTAACTTTAAACTTATAATACTTACTCGAGTAAGGTAAACACTATAGCTACTATATTGCGCAAAAACTTATATAACTTGTAAGAGGCTTACTATAAAAATAGTTCCTTTTATAAACTAGTTACTTAAAAGAAGTTTAAAGCTTTCTTTGCAAATATAATTAACTCCTTTAAAGCTTGAAGTTAAAATGCCTTTAAAGGTCTTTGCAACCTTTAATAAGGCTTAAGCAAATCAATTATTAAGTTATATACTCAAATAACTATATTTAAATCCGACTTTAAAGCTATAAATAAGACTAGTCGCATTTAAACCCTTAATATTGCTTTAACAAATTAGAAAACTAAAAAGATATTAATCTTTATACTTTATAAAAAGATAATTATTTTTATTTTTAATAATTAAAAATAATATAATATATAAAGTATACTATTAATAAAGAACACTACTTAAAGTATAAAGCAAGTATTAAAAGAGGCTTAAACTCTAACTTTAATACTAATAATAATACCTATTTTAACACTTTAAAAGAGAATAAAAGAAAGAAAAAGGAGAAAGCTTACAAGGCTTAAAATAGCTTTAAAAACAATTAAGCCAGCTTTAAGCTTAATCCCGGAGGCTAAGCAAAATATAATATTACTTATTACACTTATAGCTAAAAAAGACATATATTTAAGGACAAAAGGTGCTTAAATTATGCTAATTAAGCCTAGGACTTCCTTAAAAAGGCTAAAGCTAAAGAAGATATAGCTACTATTATATGCTATATAAATTAGATTATGCAAGCAAATTAGAAATAAAGCTTTTTATTTAAAAGTATAAAAAAAGGCAAGTCTAAGTCTTAAGTGTTATAAGGCTTAATAAACTAAAAACACTTAAAAATAAGAAGATAAGTATTAAAGCTTATTTAGTACAAGCTAATATAAGAGCTTTTAAGTAACTATTAAGCCTTAAGGACACTAGTTTTAATTGCAATTTTCTTAATAACAATTAAGCTAAATTAAAGGGGTTTATATCCTTTGCTTAGTGTAATGTCGATTTTATTACTTTTTATAGTAATAAATTTAAGATATATTATATATATAATCTTAATATTTTTGTTATAAATAATTATATAAAAACTTAATTGTATAAGCTTTGTTTTCATAAATGCAAAGCTATAAGTTATTGCCTAATTTTTGGAATAGAATTTTATAAGGCTATAATTGCGCAATATTATAATTATATTAAAAAACTTTAAGTATATATACTTGCATAGCCCGATAATATTAAAATTTTAACGCTAAAGGAATTTGGGGCAAAGCTTAATAAAAACATAAATGCTACCGCTTAAGTCCTCTTTATAAGTAAGGGCAATTATAACTATTTAATTAATTAGTCTTTGTGCTAATATAAAGGTTATTTTATTATTACTTTTATTTAAAAACTCGGATCTATTATAAATATTATCTTAACTTATTAGATTTTTAAGCTATTACTAAAAGGTTCTGCTAAACTGCTAAAATACTTTAATAACTTTATTAACATTTTTAACAAAAGCAAAGCTAGTAAACTTTTAAAGTAAGGAGGGTTTAAACATTTTATTAATATTATTAATCCTCCTTTATATAAGCCTTTATATAATCTTTTTAAAGTTTAGCTTAAAGCTTTAAGGTTATAATTAGCAAATGCTATCAAGAAGCATTAAATTCGGCTATTTATAAGCCTCATAGGGGCCCTTATCCTTTTTATACTTAAAAAGGATAGCAAGCTATGCTTTTATATTAATTATTATAGCTTAAAACAAAGTTATAATTAAGAATTAATACCTTTTTTTACTAATTAATAAGATATTAGATTGCTTAGTAAGCGCTAAAGTCTTTATAAAGCTTAATTTAAAGGATATATATTATCGAATTTATATTTATAA
>Ga0302221_10002615_pt1 | contig 11158 bp, 6 predicted proteins | sample II_Palsa_E2_1_FD_193517 | JGI IMG/M metagenome (GOLD analysis project Ga0302221, IMG submission 193517) | Peat permafrost microbial communities from Stordalen Mire near Abisko, Sweden - II_Palsa_E2_1 | ecosystem: Environmental > Terrestrial > Soil > Palsa > Peat permafrost | place: Sweden...
CTAAGTGTTAAGGTTAAGTCCTTATAGCTAATCGATAAGAATATTGCTTATAAAAACTCGTTATTAAGCAATAATCTTAGCTCGAGCTAAGTTATTACTTATATAATTATAAAGATTTTCCTAAGGTAATCCTTTCTTTTAATTGTCTTTTATATATATATAAGAACGTTACCTGTTGGTATTTTTACAGCGAATGTAGATCATGTGAACTTATGTCACATGATACCGCTACGCTCAATTAGGATTGGGCAGATAAAGGGAGGTTAATAACACTATGCGTGTTATTCGACTTACCTTCTTAATAATCAACCACTTACTAACGCAAATAGCATTCCACAAATATGTGATAGTGCTACGCGTTACAAGTGGACCGACACTAATTAGTTTATACATATAGATTAGAGATGAATCTAGTTAAGTCTTAAAAGTATTTAGTAGCCTAAGACAATGCTATATTTTTTTATATTAAAGGGGGGAAATAGTGCAAAATTGACTTTACAAAAGCATTTGGTGGCCTATAGAGACAAATACTACATTCTTGCTAAAATATAGCAATACCTCGAAAGCATTTAGTGGCTTATAATAAAGATATTCCTAGTTAGCGACAACTATACTATTCTTTACTTCCTTTATCACCTCAAATTAACTGCTTCTCGACATTTAAAGCAGTACCTTTCAAACTACAAAGTCAATCTTATTCCGATAACAATTTCTCGTGTAAAGCTTGTAGCTAACTACAACTATACCTTTACCTTCAAAAGCAAACCTCTTAAACCAACTTACCTCTACAAAGACAATTTCAAGAACTTCGACCTTGTAGCATTTACTTGCTATAATTGGACTAAACAATAACATCTATAAGGTTATTTATAGTATAGTAGTATTTATATAGAATAAAATTATCAATGTCTTACTATTCTATAATCTTTAGTTAATATTATTGAAGAAGAAATAAAATATATATAAAATAATAGTAATATCTTTATAGTAGGCCCAATTAGGGCAAATCTCATAAAGGGACCTATTATATCAGTTTATATTACACTAGAAAGGAATAGATATTCTCAACTAACTATTTAGCAAAACTAACAATTTACTATAACACCTCTTTCTACAACTTTACCAACACTTCCTAGTATACCTATAACTGCGGCGTCTCTTCCTATAAGACTAAATGCCGGAGCAACTACATTTTAACCCTTTACAAATATTAAAGTACTTATATACCAATCCTTACTACTACTACTAGATAGGCTTACTAGGCAATTAACAAACCCGATTTGTATTATCACTAAACTTACAAAGATATACATTAATAGTGACAAATTTAATAGCAAAGGTAGTAGTAGCTTGAATTTTAAGCTTATTATCTTTTATATTACTTGCTATAATACTAGACTTCTAAAAATAAAGCTTTTAAGAGCCTTTTTTATTATATTAAAGGGGCTAGCTTAAGACTATTTCTACGCTTATAGCTTATATACAAGGACTTACAATAAAGCTATATCCAACTTGCATAGCCTCTTTAAAGGAGATAAATTTTAGTGTACAAATCTAGACAAATAAAATGCAACTAACCTCTTATCTATTATATTAGAGAACCCTAGGAAGTCAATTATAGAAGGTCTTCAAATATTAGTTACCAAGCTACACAATTTGAAAGGTAGCTTTACTTTTAGGCTATAAAATAATAAGTTCCTATATAACAAAATCCTTACTGCTTGCTATAGTGTTCTTGTATATGCAATTGCACTTATAAGCCCTTCACTTAATATTAGTAATCTAATAAGCAAGCTAAACTTTGCAAGTATTATATATAAGGCCAAACATCTACTAGAAAACAAGACATTCTTTACTAATTAACAATACTATTGCTATAATAACAATTAAAACAAACCTTTACTAGTATAGATCTAGTAACTGCAATTATAGTTCTAACTATAATTCTAGTAGAAACAACTACTACAACTGCAATAGTGTCGCAACTGTAGGGGCTCACGGCAGCCTAAGGCCTGAGCTCACGTAATCGGGGGCGCTTTGCGCCCTATATTATAAGAGCTCTCCCCCATCTCTTCTAGTTTCTAATTAGACAATTCATTAATTACTTATTTATTCGATTACCCTGTGCTATGTGCGACAAATAGCCATTTATACACTTAGACCTCATGCTTTATTTGTAAGAAACTAAACTGTTGCTTTTAAAAGCATACACAAGAGGAATAAGATAAGGAGAAGGCTCGTTTTTAGTCTTGAAATATACACCAATTCGACCCTAAAGCCAAGAAATCCCGGGACTTTAACAAATGCGTTACAAATGCATATATATAACATATAGCCAAATTCGAGGGTAAAGATAATATAAACAATAAAGATAAATTAAGAGATAGCTTTGCAACACTTCTCTTAAATACTACTAAGACACACTTCATAACTCTAATTCCAATTTAAAGACCTTCTTTACTTCAATTGAAGGGGTTTTAACTAAATTAGTTATTTTGTATACTAAAACTCTTGTAAATAGCCTTAATAATTAGGCTCTCATGCATTAGCTCACAACTCGGTTACCCTCTAAACCAAGGGACAACCTCACAAATAACTTTACAAATAACTTTACTACTAAGAATATATCTAAGTACAATTCTTACTACTTTTACAAAGTGGTAATTAATACTAAAGCTTCAAAATACTCTATTACTAGATATAGACAATTCTAGGCTTTATAGCATACAAATAGTGACATTACACTTAATAAAGCTATTAAGGGACAAGTAATAATATAGTTTAATATTAGTTTTATATCATTTATTAGATTTACAAAAGTAAAAACACCAATTAGGCAAGTAAAATTCCATATTATATATGCAAAGACTCTATTTTTACTTAGCTTAGCTAATATGGACAAGCTAAGAGTTTACTTTAATAACCTTACTAATTCCTTAGTCACTTTAACTAGCAATAGCATACTAGTAATATAACACTTTAGATATTTGTTCTTGCTTTGGAACACTTTATTATAATCATTTATTGCAAAGTCTTTTAATTGCAACTCTTGCTTTTTAACTAAGGTCGAATAACAACATCTCTACTAATGTTTTAGTCACTTATTAGTTAATAAGCTACAAAATATACTAAAACAAGCAAGCTACAATATTAATAAGAGAATACTCAAATACTTTACAATGTACTACAAACATTACTAAAAGCATAAACAATTACGAAAACAATTTAAATTTAGCTTTAAAGATAATGTGGACTTTAACTATTATATTATAATTAACATCTTTTATATTACAAAGAAGCTTATATTACATATTGTCAATAAAGGTACACAATATCAAGCTAGCAAATAGCTATAAAACATTAATGCAAGACACACTTGGAATGCCTTTAAGGCTTATTAAATAAATACTTATTTAAGTCCTTTTAACTAAATTATAGCAAATGCAAGCAAGAACTTTGTTAATAAGGAGTTTGACTAATATGCAACTATAGTTAGTACAAAAGTAAAGATTATACTAGTTAAGGCCTATAATTTTATAAGAATTATAAAATAATACTATAAACTAATTTGCTAAGCATATACTATTATTACTGCTAAAATACCTAATATTAGTAAAGATATAGCATTGCAAATGGCATTTAAGGCTATTAATAATACTACAAGACCTAATAATCTTATTTTTACACTTCTAGTTTATAGTGCTTACCTACAAATCACTAAATATAACCCTTTATTGCTATTAGTCACCTAACAAGCACTCGCAATCAAGAAAGCTATAGCTAAAGTACAAAAACTTAAAGCAAAATGCTAGGTTAATAATGCTTTAAATATCCGAAATAAACCAAGTACAAGTGCAGTTTACAAACTTACCCTTAATTCCAATGTCTTAGTATAAAGAAAAAGCAATACTAGCCAGCCTAGCAACTAAAATAAGCCATATAAGCTTATTGCTATAAATAGCAAATCTTGTATTTTAGCACTTCCTTATAGCAATATAACCTTTCGCGCAACCTCTATTAAACTATACCTTACTCTAATATTAACTACTTAAATTAAGGGTATTAAAGAACTTGCAAGTAAAGACTTGCTAGTAAACCTAATAAAGAACTTGTGCTTTTACTAGTAAAGCATAGCAAAGGACAACTACACAAGAACTTATATATTATTATATTCTTGCAAAACAACACTTAATATAAGGATTCCCGCTAAACTAAAATCACTAGACTTTTAGAAAAGAGTATATTTAAGGTTACACTTAAATCTAAAGTGCTAAATAAGGTATATATCTTCAATTTTAGATTTGTTAATAAAGTAAAAAATAAGGGTACTACTAAGGAATTCATAAAATTAAAGCTTGTTGTACAAGCTTATAACAACAATAAAAAACGCCTTATATTAGCGCAATTACTAACTATTTAACAAATTATCTAAAGAGTTATCCTTTGCATTATTGCTATAGAAAAGAATTAAAGTTATATTTGCAAGATATATTACAAGCTTATATACAATTAATAATAGCATTAAACTGTAACTTTTATATTAATCCTTTACAAAAGCTTGCTTAGCAATTAAACCTTTAGCAAGGCACTATTTTAAAGGTTATTAAACCCTTATATAGTATATTAGAGGCAAGAAATTACTAATTCAAGACTTATCACTCTTATTATATTAAAAACTTCTTAATAAAATAGTTTATATACAATCTTTGTCTTTTATATAGCAAATCCTCTAGTTTTAGTGTTATTAGGCTTCAAACCAACAATACCCTATTTGTAGCAAATAACTAATTTGCCAAATAAGAGCAAGTTTAGCTATAAAGGCAAGATTTTTAGCTAAAGAACGCAAATGTCTTATTTTTGCAAATAACCTTAAATTTAATAGCAGCATTATATAACTCGAGATTAACAAAAGCATCTCTTTTACACAAAAATAATAGTATAAGAACCTTAAACTTGTATAAAAGGGAATTATAAGTATTGCAAGTAGTAGAGGCGCTATTCGACAAAACCTTACTATTAAAGAGTAATATATCACTTAGCAAGCTAAGGGAGCTTATATTACTATAATATGCTAACTAGAGGCAGCTTATAGCCTTACTATTACTGTATAATCAACTAAGTTTATAGATAAAGATGTTTAAGCACTTAATAAGTGCATTTAATAGCAAATTAAGAATTTTATAAGAGGATTACAATTTGTAAACCTTAAAAAGGAGTCCTTTTAACTTCTTGTTTTTACTAATGTATCCTTTGCTAATAACAAGGACCTTTTATTACAAATCGGGAGCATTCTTGTATTTGCAAATAAAAAGGGGAATGCTAATATCCTTTACTAGTCTTCGATCAAGTGTAAGAGGGTTACTAGGAGCATATTAACCTCTAAGCTCTATGCAATAGCATATAGATTTGATATTAAAGCCTCTATTAAGTCTACACTCGATAAAGCTTTAGAGATTAACTTATTACTAGTCCTTTGTACCAATTCGAAGTCCTTATACAATTGTCTTGTAAAACTCGGAACTACATAAAAGAAGAGGCTAATAATCGATATAATATGCTTATAATAAGCTTATAAACAACGAGAAATTGGCCAAGTTAAGTAGATTGCAAGCAATTCAAATCTTGCTAACTTAATAATAAAGACTAAACTTACAAATGCCCTCAAAAACCTTATTAATATAAACAAAATCGAATTAAGTATACAAGAATAAGTAAAATATATATAAAGACATATTATAGAGTTAGTGGAGGAGTATATACTACTAAGTTGAGAATTTGAGATTTTGCTAGGGATTACCCAATTAAGAAGGAGTATAAGGTTAAGCAGTGAAGGGATTTTATTGCATTTTTGAGCATTTTAGGCTAAAGGGAATTTTAGAAGAAATTTACCAAGTTATGTGATTTGCTCTTTATATAAGCTACAAGTACAGTTTTTCTGACAACATTACAAATAAAATAGAGATTATTTGATTGTATTATATAATAGTTTTTTTACTAGTTTTACTTTACTAGTTTTACTTTACAAGTTTTATTACTTTTAAAAAGGTTTTAGTGTTAGTACATTTATAGTAAATGTAGATCATATGACCTTATATCATATAATACTACTAGGCTCGATTAAGATTAGGCAGATAAAGTGAAGTCAATAACACCACGCGTGTTGTTTGACTTACCTTTCTAATAATCAACCACCTATTAACGCAAATAGCATTCCACGAATACGTGACAGTGCTACGCGTTACAAGTGGACCGACATCGCCCTTCTTGTTAAAGTTTCTTGATTTACAATTCCTTTAAAGGAAGTCTTTTAGGAATTGTTAAAAATAACTTTAATATAGCCTTTTAATTATACTTTATTTACTATAAGGCAAATATACTTAGTACTTATACAATAAGACTTATGCTTTGCTATTAAGGAAAAGCAAACATTTAGTTTTATATATATATGCAATATTACTATTTTATAGCTATAGCACTTGTAAGCTAGCTTTAATAATCTTTAAGTTATTAGTATATATAAAGTTATATAATATTATTTTATTATAGCTATTAGCAAAGATATATTTAAATATTTTTATATAAAAGAGGAACATTTTATTGCATTTAATATAAGTTCAAGACTTAATTATATCCGAGATTATTAAGTATTTTGCGTTTTATAAGGCCTTATTGACCTCGGGGAATTATAAGTAAATAAATTCTTTAATTGCAATATATTTGCTTTCTTTTAACTCTTTATTATACTTGGATTTATAATTATCAAGTATATTAATATAATTAATAGTGTAATTTGCGCTATTTTGCATTAGTAACATTTAAATCTTGATTTATTATACTTTTATTTAATAAATAGCACATTATTATAATAAGTTTGTAAGTTCTTTTTATCTTTAAATGCAAGCTTTAGCTATTATTATTACTTAAAGTAAAAGGGTTAAAACAAGCTATAATAGTTATTATATCTTAGACCTCTAAAATCGGTACTTTTATTGTTATAGTAGGATGGTAGTCTTAATAAGCTATAGCAAGGGCATTGCCTTGCTATTAGCATATCTTGCTAAGCTTCTTATTTTGCAACTAGCTCCTTTAGCTAATTTAAAGCTATTATCTTCTCGTTTAATGTTAAAATTTAAAAGCGCAACTTAGGGTCAAAGTTATTATAAATTAAAAATAGCTGCTAATAAGGCTTTTTTATCTTTATTGCTTTAATATATTTTATAACTTGTGCTATATATATATCTTATCCTTGCTTTGTGTTATCTTAAGTATATACCTCCTTTTATAGCTTCTTTATCGCTATTAATATAAAGTCTTTAAACTTGTCAATTAGCGCCTTTGCTTATAGTTTTACTCCTTTTAAAGCAAAGCGGAATGCAAGTCTTATTATTTCTTCGATTTCTTTTATATATTTCTATTAAGCAATATTATATAAGTATACTTGCAAGTTCACGCGTATACTGCCCTTTTAACCTTATAAGGAGTTAAATTTAAATAAGTCGACAAAGAGGTATATATTCTTTTATATAATAGCCTTCTTTTAATAGTTGTAATTTACTTTGTTGCAATTCTCGGGGTCAAAGAAACTAATGTCTTTTAAGTTTTATTATAAAGAGACGCTATTAGCATTAACTTAATTCGGGTTAATACTAAGTTTATAGCTATTAGTGTTTAAGTTAAGTTAATTTAGAATAAGGTTATTGCTAATTATAATCGATTTCTTATTATCTTAATAACATTTATCCTTATCCTCGAAAGTAGCAATAATAAAAGCAAATTTTTTTATTGCTATTTCCGGGGATAATAGCGCTAGCTTAAGCGCCTTATTACTATTATTTAGCATTATTTGTCAAGTCTTATCTTATAATATCTCCTTTATTTAATTGCTTTATAGTGTTAAGTCGCAATTATTATTTTAATAATTCCTTTTTAATTTAGATAGCCCTTTACTATTTTGTCGAGGTGCTAAGGGTAATTTAAGAAAATAGCAATTAGCATATACTATAAACCTCTTTATTGTTGCGTTTAGTGCTAATTTGTTTATAGCTTAGTTATTCGGGAATGCTATATAAATTAAAGTAAGTTGTGTTTAAAATTCCACTAATGTTAAGTAGCTATATCAAGTCTTTAACACTACTCTTAACACTTAAGCTAAGTGTTTAATTATAATCTTATATATAACATTATTAATCATGTAAAATTAGTTTATAGCATATTTGTGATTTGTTGCTTTAAACTATGCTAATTAATGCGCGAGAGCAATAAAGTTATATAGCAAATGCGGCATTATTATTAAGGCCTTATTATAATATAGCAAAAGTGGGGCGTTATGTTTTCGCAAAATTGTTGTTTTAGGGATAGCGGAAACGTCTCTAGAATATAGAGGGACCCTAATCCTTCTCGTCTAATAGACGATTAGGTCATTGCTACCATTTGTCACAAAAAGGCGACAATGTAGTGTAAGTGTCGGTCCACCCGTAACGCGTAGCACGGCACGTTCATTTACGTGATATGCAATTGCGTTGGTAGGTGGTTGATTCATTAGGAAGGATATCAACACCATGGTGTCGATATACTTCCTCGGCTACCTAATCCGGACTAGTGACTAGTGCTGTCACATGACATAAGGTCACGTGACCTAAAACTAGTGAATGCAAATATACCAACAGTAAGAGTAAAAAGATGATCTATTTATCTACTCTAAGAATGCTACTTTATAGTAGTGTTGCAGTTATGTGACTATACTACAACAATATCCTAACCTTTCTCGTATAAGCATATCACATATTTATATGCTTTAATATATAATTGCATTACTTAAAAATAAAAAATATATAAGCATAATGGTTACCAAGTTATTAAAATTGCAATCACAAGCCTTTTTTTTGGCTTAGTTTTTAACTCGAGATTTTGCGATTTTTTAATATCTAGTAATAAAAAAATCTTAAAAGATTATAAATAACTTTATAATTACATATTATTATATTTTAATCTGAAAAGTGTGTTTTGTTTATAATATTTTAAATTTATAGTTCTATTAATTAATATATGATTATTAGCTTTACAAGTTATAAAGTTATTTAAGCATTTGTCGACGCGGACAAACCACTTTTGCCAACTAAGGGTAAGGGCCTTAAGTCGTGACACACAGGCGACTATTAGTGCGTCAAGTGATTTACTCGTTAGGGCCTGTCCTGCCAACATCATTTCCATTCACATTCATCATTTGAGCTTAGACCAGGCATAACTTTCCTGCGGCTAACTCCGCATCTGGACTCCATTTAAAAGTAAGGTTTCACCACCACGTATATCGGGGGGTTTTTTTTTGAATGGCTTCTAATGCTAATCGCGACTAGCTTTCAACAGTGGTAGTCCTCCATTTGTCCCATTTAGCATATAAGCCCTATATATTTTAAGGCATAAATGTTACGGTTCTGGCGCTGGCACGTGCAGCGCTATTCCCGATAAGGATAGGTTGGCGAACCTAGGATATTTAGGCATGCGAGTAGCCTCATACTTTCTACTTCCTTCCTTAGCTTTAAATAGTCGTAATTAAGACTATTCGACCCTTGCCAAGGAATTTTGCCTTTTATTATTTAAAAAGTATATATTAGCTTATAAGCCAACTCTTAAATAAAAGATTAAAAATACTTAAAAGCGCAATACTTATAGGCCTAAGATAATTTATTTCCCTTAAAGTACCCTGAAAGTAAAGACACGTTAGCATATGAAAATGTCAAATGGTGGTTATAGAACGCGCTGCTTGTTTTACCATTTAAAGCACGAACGCATAATCAGGATAAAACAAATAATGAATTTGACTGGAGTGGTAAATAGTGTTGGCAGGAGGGGCCTTTAGTGTCGCATTGTGGGGAATAAAGTTAAATTTTTTCAATGCTTTTCAATGGACCATGGATACAAGCTGCTCAGCATCGCATGCATTATTGTCATTTTACCCACAAGCAACTGCCTTTTCGAGTAGACGGCGCGCGTATACTAGCCCCCCCCCTTGAATAATTATACATTACGGTACTTGTAACGCCACGCCAAGATTTCGTCAACATCCCCGAACTTGGGAATATCAAGTGCTTTGGAGAGTTTTCATTACCCAAAGACCCTTAAGTTGACCAGTGCAAGCGTGGTGTTATCCTTGGACCCACCCTAAAACTATTCAGGGGTGGGATTACTCAATCCTTTGGAGCAGGGTATCAAAATGATTCGGAATTTAGCCCTCCTAAAGGGGCCACCAAGAGATGGCCATTTTTGTTTAAGTATTCAGTAACTCCTCTCAATAGCTTACCACAACTTGTCACAACACTTCTGAAGAACTTATGTAACGAACGCCTTCCCCAAGCACATTCTATTACGCCCATCTCTTTATTTTCTGCGAGCGGGCTCAGCATTAAGTCTTTTCTTGAAAGATGGGCAAAAGGGTCATCCCAATGCTATCTCTTGCGATACTTCTTGAGGCGTTGAGCGCCCTGATTACCCCCTCCACCGCGGCCGTGGTAAATCCACACGCAGTTGATCAGCCAAGTAGCACCCCACAAAATACGAGTGGTAGTGAGGCAGTCCTTAAGTCTCAGCCGGCTACACCTAGACTAGAGTCTCGTGGCACCATCTCGATTATGGTCGTGGGTGACTCGATCTCCCAAGGCTTCGAAGGTGACTGGACCTGGCGCTACCGTCTCTGGGAATGGTTCCAAACCGAGGGAGTCGCCGTCAACTTTGTCGGTCCATACGTTGGTACTCATCCTCCTACGCCTACAGGACCACCCTCTCCTCCACCGATACTTGGAAGTCCACCAGCCCCAACAGCTCTGCCAGATACTTCCGGTGGTGAGGCATATTTTCACACTAATTTTCTTTTTATTCCTATGAGAACCGAGACCCCGGGTGCTGCATTTAAGAGCCGTCGTGACTCGTGAGCGCTTTGATTGTTTGATGGCTCCCCAGACAGCTCCCAAGCTCTCTGCTCACTAAAACATTTTACTAAACCATTGTGCTAAGAATTTGATAGGATATGCTATTGGCGTGACCCCGGGCTGGGGCAGTAATCACTTCTCAATCTGGGGACAGCAAGCTGCTGAAGACCAAGATCTGATCGAGGCCCAAGTAGCCGAGTATATGCCGGATTATGTCCTGATTGAGCTCGGCTTCA
>Ga0302221_10002616_pt1 | contig 11157 bp, 5 predicted proteins | sample II_Palsa_E2_1_FD_193517 | JGI IMG/M metagenome (GOLD analysis project Ga0302221, IMG submission 193517) | Peat permafrost microbial communities from Stordalen Mire near Abisko, Sweden - II_Palsa_E2_1 | ecosystem: Environmental > Terrestrial > Soil > Palsa > Peat permafrost | place: Sweden...
TTATTCTACTTTATTACTTGACTTTTGATTTATATTTTAAAGTTTATTAAAATAAATATAAAGAATTAATTTCTAAAGCTTTATATAATCGATTCTATTTATCCTTTCTTTAAGTGGCCTTGTTTTTATCTTTACTTTTATTCGACGTTTTTATTCTTAATATATATTGAACTTCTTTTTACTTTTTTACAATATTAAATAATATTATATTATTTAATAAATATTAAAAAAGAGTAATAATTACTTAAAATCACGTCAATTAATTAAAGTTAACGCTTTATTATATATGATATATTAAATCGAAAAAATATATGTTTTTAAATTAATTATAAATAAAGAAAGTATTATTAAAGTTAATAAAAAAGTCATTGAATTTAATATAAATATAATAATCAATTCTTTATAAAAGCTTATACGTAAAGTTTAAATAATAAATAAGCTTAAGTCATTAAGTTATTATATATCTTTTTATATAAAAATATTCCGGCTTAAGAAATATAACGTTATTTTTAATATATCGGTTTAATTATATTTTAATAAAAGTATATAATACGTGATTATTAAATATATAACTTCGAGACTTTTAAAAAATAAAAGGGTTTTTCACTCTCTTATATTTAAAACTATTCTTATTTGAATTAAAGATCTATTTAAATTTATAAGAACTTCGAAGATATTATAATAATATTTATTACTTCTTTTTAATATAATATAAAGAAGTTTATATATTATAACACTGAAAAATACGCTTTAAATACTTCAAATAAACAGTTTCTTAAATCAATTAAATTCAATAATAAGTATTTTAAATATCTTTTATTACTTATTATTAATTCTCAAATAAATAATTATAAAAAATATTATATAAGAAACGTACTTCTGACTTCTATAAGTTTAATTACGAAGACGAAGCTTTATAAACATAATAAAAGACTAATTAAAAAGTTAAGAGTATATTAAGTCGAAAGAAGATATTAAGTCGAGAGAAGATATCGAGTTAAAAAGAGATATCGAGTTAAAAAGAGATATCGAGTTAAAAAGAGATATCGAGTTAAAGTTTATTAAAATTCAATTTGAGAAAATAAAGTTAAAGAAAAAGAGAGTAAAAGACTTTTAATATATATAAAAGTAAAGAGTTCACTTATATTATTACGAATATAAAAAGAATATTAAACTTAGCGAAAAATGCTTTATTTATAAGTATTTAAAAATATATTGTCTTAATTATTTAATTAATAAAAGCAAAGAGTAAATTAAAATAGATTTATTGTATATTTATATATTATAACTATTCAAGTAATTATAATAGCCACTTTTATTTTTATTAACTTATCTCAAAAAAAAAGTTAGAGATTCTTTAATAGTTTCCTTTATATATATTTAATTATTACTTATAATATTTAATTTAAAGTTTAATTTTAATATATATATAAAAAGCCTTTTTATTTTACTCTTTTTTTACTCTTCATTTTATCTTTTTATTAATTTCGTTTATTATTTCATCTTTATTAACTTTAAATAATAGTTTTATATAATTTATTATTATTATAAATATATTATAATAAGTTATAAAGACGGAGTAATAAAAGTATTAAAAAGACTGAACTTTTTCTCAATAAAAACTTTCAATGAATTAATAAATTAATTAGAATATTACATAAGTTATTATAATATTAATATAAATAAAATAACGTTTAAAAATATAAGAGAAATATAATCTTTTATATTAATTGTTTAAATTAAAAAAGGCTGAGTTTAAAGCTTAAAAAAAGACTTTAAAAGAGATTAATGTCTTTAATATAAATATTAAGTATTATATTATAAGTAATATAAGTAATTATATTAAGTTTAAAGAAGAGTTTATTTAAAAAGAAGATTAATAATCTTAAATATCAAATATATAATTTGATTTAATATATTAATATAAAAAGAGAAGAAGAATAAAACTATTATTAATTTAAAGAATATTTAAAGAGAAAGAAAGAGCTCGGCGGCTATTATTAATATAAGTTATAATAGTCGAAGTCGAACTTATTTCAAATTAAAGATTTAATAAGACTTATTCAAAAGTAATTAATAATCCTAGCATATTATTAATGAAAGAATAATACGAGTATTAAATACTTAAATTAATAACTTATATTAACGCTTTTTTTAAAGCTTCTTTAAATATATTAAGTTTATATTCTATTTCACAGCATTATTATTTACTTTTATATATTTTCACGAAAATCAGTCATTTCATCTTTTTTAATACTCTTTTAAGTCATAGTCTTATTTAAGTTAAAAATCACTTTATGTCTTCTCTTTTTTATATATTTAAATTCTTTATTAAATTATAAACGTACTTATTATAATATCGTTTATTTAATCGAAAAGTTAATAATAATATAAGAGAATTCTTTCTTTATTACTTTAAACTCTTTAAGAAAAATTTTCTATTATATAAAAACTTTATAAATATTATTACACTTTAATAAAACAATATTTAATTATGTTTATTCTCTTTTAATATAACTTTTAAACTCGTTTTTTATAATCTTAATATATAGTTTCCGTCGGCTTTTAACTTCTTTATTAAAAGAAGTTTTAATAAAGTTTTTTAAAGAATTAAATCGAGTAATAATTGATATAATATTATTTTCTTTAATAAACTTAAGACGTTTATTTAATTAAGCGTTGTTATTGACAATAATAATTAAATCTCAAATAGAATAATATAAAAGGATTAAAAGAATAAATATAATTATTATTTTATTATCTTTATCTTTAAAATTAAAAATGACTTCTTTATTAATATTATAAATTATTATTGAATTAAATTATAATCAGTTAATAATACTTTATATATAAGAAATACGCCGACTTATTTATATTATATAATTCACTTTGAATTCTTTTCCGACTTTATTAACGTTTAACTTATATAGATTTACTTTATATTATATAGATTTTAAAGGTTTCTTTATAATATTAAAGTTTTATAAACTTAAAAAGCGTTTTTTAATAAAAATAAAAGAGTTATTAATTATAAAAATACTTTGATTTTTAAACTCTATTATAATTTATAAGTCGTCATTTAAATCAGTTTAAAAAAGAATAAAGTTTAAAAGATTAATTATATTAAATATAGAATTAATATTAGAAAAAGAAGTTTATTTAATACTTTATTTATTAATCGCGTTATATCGCTGTTTTTTTGACTTTTTAAAAACGTGTTTAAAAAAAAGTATATTTATAAAAAAAATCCGAATCTTTTTATATTAAAGTAAGTTTAATATTATTAATAAAAGAAATTTTAATAAAGTGAGCTATTGATATAAATTCATTCTTTAAGAAATCTTTAAATAAATAATTAAAATCTTGTTTATTTTTAATAATAAAATTATTATTAAAGTTATTATTTATAACCGAAATAAACTTTAATAAACTTATTGTTTTAAGAGATTCTATTTTTATTATAAAAGTGAATATATTAAATATATTTAGAATTTAAAAGCTTTTAATAATATTAAAGAGAAATTGATATTAATAAAACGAAGAAATAAATAAATATAAATAATAGAAAATATAACGTTTTTATATTTATTTAATAAATAAACAAATGATTTAAATTTATTTATTACGTAAAGACTTTATTATAATAAATTAAGTCGTATCTTTATTTAAATATAATATATTCTCAATCATTAACTTATAATATATAAAAGTTAATAGATTTGAAAAAGTCAGCTTTAAAAACGGTGTTAATAAAAGATTATATATTATATATCACTCAATTAATATATTTTAAAGTCAAGAATCAAGATATATTCCTTTAATAATATTAAGTTTTATAAAGTTATTAAGCCTTGTCTTATTAAAGATTAAGTTATATAATCGTTTTACTTTAAAATATTCTCGTTAAAATATAAACTTTTTTATTACAATTGATCTTTTAACGCATTCTTTTATTATACTTTATCATTATATATTAAATATTAAAAAAGATGACATTTATATTGTTTATATATAAGACTCGTTTAAAAGATATAACTTTAGTCATTTATATTATATATAAATGACATTGTCTTAATTAAACTTTAAATATATTTATTAAAACTGCCTTTTTAACTATATATTATATAATAAAAAAAAGGCAATTATTATGCGATTTATATAAGTATTGATAATATAACTTATTTAATATATAAATAAATTAAGTCTGTCGTAAAATAAAGAAGTTATAGTCTTAACTTTAAATTATAAAAGTTAAAACAACGAAGGAATTTAAAATAGTCTTTTTAACGCTTTATATCAAACATTTTAAAAAAAGCCTTATTAAAAAGTATATAATAGCCCTTTCTTCTCGTTTTATTTCGAGGCAGAGTATAATAATATATTATTTAATCTATTGATATAATAATAAAGAGAGAGAAGAAGAGCCGAGTATACTTTTTATAATTATAACAGCTTTTTATATAATTTGATTTACTTTATTTTAAATATTAATATAATTGTTTTTAAAACGATTCTGTCTTATTATAATTTGAATTTCTTTGATATTTAAAAGTAAATCGTAACTCTATTATTAAAAGGACTATATTAACCGTATTATTGACTATATTTTATATGAATTTCAAAATAATAAATAATAAAAGAAAGTTATCTCTTTTTAATATAATTTCATTTATATATAAGTTTTAATATTTAAAAGCTACGATAATTATAAGACCTTTTATTATTAATCTTATTATAGAAATGACTCTGTTTTATATCGCTTATATAACTCTCTTATATAATTATAACCCTTTTTTTTATCTCGGCTTCACTATTATATTATAACGCTTTAAAAGAGTTTAAACTTTAAAATAAAACCTTTTTTTATTATAGTCAATAGAACTTTATAACCGATATAATTCTGTCTTATTATAGTCTAAGCACTGTTTTTAATTATTTAAGAATAAGTCGAACTTTAATATAAACCTCTTCTTTAATATAACTTTATTATTATAGAAATCAGTCTTATATATGAATTTTTAATAATAAGTAGATATAATATCGCTATATCTTTTATTTCTTCGATTATATAAATATTACAAAGTATACTCTTTTATTAATATAATTAATATTAAAAGCTGCTTTATATTATTAATCCTTTTATTTCATAAATAGCCGAAGTAATAATACGACTATTAACTTTAATATAATTTCTTTATTATATAAATCTCGTAATGGCTAATATTATAAAATCTATATAAACTTGAAATTGCCTTTATATCAATTGTCAATAACTACTTAAACTATTAATATAAAGTAAGACAGATTCATTTCAATAATAGTTCATTAATTAAAGAGTTATTAAATGCTTTAAGAAGTATATTAACCGTCGTACTCTTTACCGCGCTTAATATTATTAAATATATAATGACTTATTTAATAAATTTACTATAAATTAAATCCTTTTTCTTAATGAGAATTTATTATTAATAAAATAATATCTTAACTTATATAATTCGTTAATAAAGCTTAATATATTTATTAAACTTAAGATTTAATCTCTTATACCTTTTTTAATAATCATATAATGAAATTGTCATTGAGTTTAATAAAGCAATTAAATATATTATATATGTATTCTTATAAAAAAAAAGTAATTAAATTATTGAGATAATATTATAATAATGTTTATTAATTTGAGGCTGAAGTCACGTATAATTAAACGAGAGAAGATTAAAAATAATCTTTTAAATAATCTTTAAACTATTTCTAATTTTAACTAGTGATAATAGTTATAATTAAAGAGTCAAAACAAGTCTCTTAGAACTATTTTAAACTCTATTCACTAATACTTATTTACTTCCCACTTTCTTTTACTTCTTTCTATCCTCGCTTCACTTTTACTCACTTTAACTCACTTAATATTATTAATAAAGCGGCCTTACTCACCTTTTTAAATAAAAACAGATTTTATTCAAGTTAGGATTCAAGTTAAATAATAAGCTGTAATAAATGCTTTATCGTTTATTATTATCGCCGTCGTTATTATTATTAAAATCACTATATTAAATCTTTTAAAATATCCTTACTTTAAAACTTAAACTCTAGTATTATGTTTATAATATCTCTAAATAAATTAAAAGACTTATATTATAAATTATAATATTATAATATTATAATATTTAATAATTATTATAATTGTTATTATTACTATATATGCCTTAATATTATTAATTAATATAATGATTATGACTTATATAAGAAAGTATATCCTTACTTACTATATTGATTATAAGATTTGGTTTGGTTTGTCTAATTTTAATAGACGTAAGGGTAGTATACCACTATAACTTAATAAGCGAGCGCTCGTACTCGCTTCTACAAGGGAGGGATTTTCCCCTTCAAATGTCCCTCCCCGGAGACAGTCCGTCATTCAGACTGTGGAACTCGTCGGTTATGTAAGGTATTGCAGTAGAGATGATTGTCTAGGAGTAATTTATCAGCGTCGTAGAGGCCTACAACATACCATAGATCTTTCTCACTAAGTCTAGTGAAGCCTGTTTGTTCTCTGTCAGTTGCCAAGGGTAGTTTCGTTGCCTTTGAAATGGACACATACCAGAAACATACCCAGAACAATCGCGATGCCAACTGCCTAAACCCGCTATCCTTTCAATAGTCGGTTTTGGGCAACTCGATTTTCCCTGCCTCGGCAGTTGGCACATCACCAGTGCCACCTATAATACCTGCCGGAACAGTTTCACTCGATGTCATGTTCTCCTGTCTATCTAACTCGAGAATTAGGTTTGAAAAGCAGGAACAAAGCTTGAAATAGGGGTGGAAGGTAAATTTAAGTGTAACGACCGACCAGATGCTTACGGTCTTACGTAAATTATATCAACTGCCGTTATTGCCATTTTAGTCGTCTGGCTCTTTAATATGAGATATTAGGGGCCATTCAGTACTCCCAAGGTTGCATATTCCGCCGAAAAGGCGGAAACCTCACCAACAACGAGTTACGGCGTTGGTATCGTATGAACTCAACTAATCGTGTCCCACTGACCTTTGGTAATGGTCTGTGTCCGCTTCGCTCAGACCAGTGTGTCAAAGAAGTAATCAAAGTAATCAAATTAATCATGAATATTCATGATTACTATGATTAGATTTTGATTATTATGATTTATAAAAAATTTGATTAGATTAGAATAAGTAATCATGAATATTCATGATTACTTTGATTAGTCACGTGAAAGTTATATAACTATAAATAAATCAACTTTTATTTAATAAATATAAAATAATTAAAGTACTTATTAAGCAGCCTTATATAATATAAGCTAGTACTTATATAAGGCTACTTAAATACTAGTTTTCTATAATAAAAAAACTGGTTATCCTCTTCAGAATCTTGATTCTTACTCTTTTTCTCTTGTTTTTTTACTTCTTCTAATTCGTCTTTAAATACTCCCCAGCTTTTTAAACAAGAGATCTGCTCAAAAGTGCTCTTATTAAGTCTATTACGTAGTTTAGTAATAATAAGAGCCCCTTGAGAGAAGAATCTTTCACTAGCTGCTGAAGAAGCTAGGATTCCTAGATATTTCCTAGCTATTAAAGCTAAAACAGGAAATCTAAAAGCATTAGACTTCCAATACTCTAAAGGCTTAGTCTATATATATATATTAGCATTACTTTATAATAAAATATTTAAAGAATAATAAATAGTTATTTAATAAAAATTAAATAATATTTACTTACTTTTTTATCTTCTCTTTTTTCTTCTAAATACGTTATTAATTCGTCTTCTATTTGAGAAGAGGAATTAGTAATATATATATCTGAGTCGTCTGAGTCGGAATCGGCCATATTAATATCCGAGGAATTAGATCTAGCTTGAGCGATATTAAAATCATATTTATATCTATTAAAAAAATTAGATTTTAATTTATTATTAAATTAAAAAAGGATTTACTTACACATCATAATCAGTTTTTAATCGATTATATATATCTGAAGTTATACCGGAAGTTAAGCCAATATTTATTAATCCTTCTCTTTTAATTCGAGGATTTAAAATAAGAGTTAAATAAAAAGCTTTACTTTTATTATTTAAAGCTCCTGTTTTAAGATAATATTTTCGAAGCTTAATTATTCCTTTATCAATAGCATCAGATATAGCTTTATCCTATTTAAAAGTTAGTTTTTTATTAATAAATTTTTAAAGAATAAGAAATATAACTTACTTTAAATTCAATTTTAAAATTTTCTAATTTATTATATATTTTATATACCTCAAGTATAATATAATATATAGTCGGGTAATTCTCGGCTTGTAGCTTTGTAGTAGCTTTTACAAATATAGAAATTATATTTAAAATGTTATTTAAAAATATAATTTCTATATTTATAAGTATAAGACTTTTATTTTTAAAAGCTTTAGATTTAAAGCTAGTAATTACTACTTTAATAACTTTATATATATGTAAAAAGTTTTTTAACATATAATAAGTAGAAGACCAACGTGTTTTTTGATCTAAAAATAATTAATATTATATAATAATTAATTATAAAAGAAATTATTAATAAGATTTAATAAAAATTTATTAATTTATTAAGTTGTGGAAATCGATAATTTTCTATATTAAAAGCTTTAATTTGAGCTTTTAATAGTCGTCGATTTTCTTGATTATATTTAAGACTTATAATAGTCTTTCTTACTTTTCTCTAAATTGAGAGATCTATTTAATTATTAATAAATTAATTTTAAATTAAATTAAGAGAAGACTTATTAGTACTTTGTTCTATAAGGTCTTCTTCGTCATCTTCGGCTAATTCGGCTTCATATATATCGTTTATATAAGAAGTATCACAATCGTTTTTAATAAGAGCTTTTAAAATATCTTGAATTACAAGATTTAATACATGAGCTATATAAGAGATATCCCTTTGAAACTTGATTTTTCTTTATTATAATGCTTTATAAAAGCCTTTAATAAAGTATCATTTGAGCTCGCATTATCTCGAGTAATACCAAATAAAATATATTAATAATTATTTAAAAAAAGAATTAAAATTATTTACTTAGTAATATTATATTCAATATTATATTGTTTTAAAGCTTTTAATAAGACAGAAAACATATATACTCCGCTATATATATCCTTTAAATCTTTCATAGCTAATAAATAAGATTTTAATATAAAATCTTTATTTATAAAATGTTTAAAAAATTAATTAATAAATTAATTAAAAATAATTAATAAGGATTTAACTTATATAGTAATCCCAAGAAAGGCCTTTTGATTTATATTAGTCCAAGCGTCTAAAGTAATAGAAAAGGCCCCTTGAGATTTAATATTTTCTTGTAATTCTTCTTTAATATCTAAACTCTTTTCGATATAACTTAAATTAAGCTCATCTGTAAGTAGTTTCGAATATAAAGGAGGTATTTGACTATATATCATTAATATATATAATAATATTAAAGAATATATAAGGACTTACTAATTTAAATATTTTAAAAGATATTTAAAACTCGGAGTAATAACCGCTCGAAAAGAGATATTATTATTAATAATAAAGCTTAATAATAATCTCTTAAAGTGATTAATAGTAAAGCTTTCTTCTCTTTGACCTGATTGCTTATTAAAAGCAGTATCAATCGTTGATTGAGAGACTTGAGAAGAAGAAGCTTCGCTTTCGCCTATTATTTATTAATAAATATTAATCTTAAATTAATAATGTATTAACTTACTATTATTCTCACTATCTTTAAGACCTTTAAGGTCTATAAACTTATGAGAGTTTCGAAAATGCGTATAATAATTACTTGTAGAAGCATTTATTCGTTGATTTCGCTATATTTTACTATTATTTTAATTAGTTAAAAATTTATTAAAAATTATATTATTAACTTACTTACAAGCTCGTACTAAGCACTTTACAGTACATGTACGAGTATCTTCAGGATCCTCTTGTATAGGATCTAAGGTCTTTTTTAAATAATCTTTTTTAAAAAGGGTCGCTTGTTCATTAAGTGGTCTTAACTCAAAATCAGAGTGATTTTGAATTAAGTTAATCTTAATCGAAGATCCTTGAGACATATTTAAATATATTAACTAGAATCAAGTATATTTATAATAGAAAGTGTATTGATAAAAGCAATAGTTGAGTTTTTATAAGTGATTAAAGAAGATAAAAGAGATGAGAAATCGAGGAAAACGACGTATTTTTATAATAAGTTCTAATATTCTAAAGGTTTCTAAATTATTCTTTTAATTATAAAGCATTAACTTATTTCGAAAATTCTAGTCCTTTGATTTCTAATTTTTATTAATAAGATTAATAATATTATTAGATAAATAAGTCGAGGTAGTTCTAGAAGTGTCCTTAGGCTTCGACTCGCTTATTAAAGGTCGCCACCGCCTGATTGGGTAGCGATGCAGCGCTAAGCGAGAACGCCCCTAGAGCCTTGCCTTATTAGGCTAGTGCAGTCACATGCATGATCACGTGTAAAGTAATCAAAGTAATCATGAATATTCATGATTACCTTGATTAGAATATGATTAGAATATGATTAGAATATGATTAGTGAGTTTTTTTTATGATTAGATTAGATTACCAGCCGGTATTCTAATCTAATCTAATCATTTGACACACTGGCTCAGACTACTTCACTAGTTGAGGTATGATTACGGGAGCATGCATTGGATGCTATAACTTAATCGTGCCCCATGCGCAGACACAATTACAAGGCGAAAACGAGCAGTCTCGCCGGAGAACACAGGGCAAAGCGAGGTAAAGGGAAGCCTTTGGTTGGCTCGTATTCGTCTTAGATAGGTAAGGGTACTGTGGTCGAAACGTCGGCGTGGCCCACAAGTCCTACTGAATAAGCCTTTCAGGCGCCCTTGATCGTACGATCTTACTAAAGAGAGACTGCCAGTTTTCATCTTGTAGCCGATCCATACTGACTCGCATCCTTAGGTAGCAAAACTCTAATTGATCTTCATTGACCTCGCTTAGTCCCACAGACGTTCCCCCTTTTGTCAGTTGGAAATCACGTGACAGTCCTTCAGCTTGTCAGGGGTAATTCAGCTCGTCTAGGATCAGCTCTAGGCAGATGGAATCCTGTAGAACAGACTGGTTTATATATATATAGCTGCTTTCGCACCTACCGATCAGAGC
>Ga0302221_10002619_pt1 | contig 11150 bp, 2 predicted proteins | sample II_Palsa_E2_1_FD_193517 | JGI IMG/M metagenome (GOLD analysis project Ga0302221, IMG submission 193517) | Peat permafrost microbial communities from Stordalen Mire near Abisko, Sweden - II_Palsa_E2_1 | ecosystem: Environmental > Terrestrial > Soil > Palsa > Peat permafrost | place: Sweden...
GTCTTATAGTTTCGTTTCTATTTCTTGATTTATGCGTGCATGCTTTAGTTCTTCCTTTTATTGTTACTTTAGTTCTATATATGCGTTCTCCTTCTTGTTCTATTGCTTAGTTTCCTAGTATCGTTCTTGTAGGGTCTTCTTCTAGCTAAGGTCCGCCCCCCTACAATATACATATATAATACTAGTGTTATATAAGCTTTTTTTAGATAGAATATAATACTAATAGCTACGTTTTTACAATTAAATTCTACCATCTTTGTAGTTGTTATAGCATAAATACTTTCTTTAAAACTTTATACTTAAAATAATATTAAAAGACTTTATATTTATTATATAAAAGTAAATATACTCTTCAAAATTGTTTTAATAAAATAAGCTTAGTAATTATAGCTTTATATTAAACTTCTTACAAATTGGGATAGTCTTCTTATTAGCTACTTATATATTTTTTATTTGTTTAACTAATTCTTTTTACTTAGCTAGCTTAATAGCTTTTTATAAAATATATCAGCTAAATGCTCTTGTATTAAAGAGTATTTGGATAGGGATTTCATTAATATATCTTAATATTAAAACTAGCTTCTTGTTTGTAATTTTCTCTTTAATAGCCTTTATTGAAAATAAGTTTTATTCTTTTTTAATTATTACTAATCCCTTATTTGTAAAATCTTTTTTAATAGTAATTAGGTTTATTAAACTGCAAGATGCATCTATTTTTATATTTGTAAGTTCCTTCTCTTGCTTTGTTTCTTTGTTTTTAATCTTATTATCTTATAGACTTTTCTTGTAATTTTGCTAAAATGCTTAAACATTTGCTATAAACTTTATATGTCTTTATTCCTTTAAATTAAAAGTCTTAATACCCTTTACTTAATTCTTGTAAAATAGTCTAATTTCTTTTAGTAATAGTTTTAGATTTTATAATAATAAAGGCATAGCATTAATATTTGTTAGTATAGCCAAGTGATCCGAATATATAACATATAATAGTACCCTAAAAGTAATATATTTAATAAGTTTGTAATGTGTGTCCCTTGTTAAATAAGGACTACTACATATATATAAGGAGCGTAAGAAGTAAAATAAGTATACGCAAAGCAAGTGCCGATTTGTACAAGTTATGCATAGCCCGAATAAGCCAAGTATAATTATACAAGTTATATATATCTTACTTATAAATAAAAGTAAGATATACTAAATTTATTAAGCTTGCGCGTATAAAGGATTTAAACTAAGGCCCGAAAAGTAAGCTTGCTAAAACCCGAAAGTAGGATTAAGAATAGGGCTAGCAATTAAGCTATATAGGAATCAAAGTAAAAGTAATATTAGGGGTAAATATAATATATATTCCGATACTAGCAACCTTTTCTTCTTATATAAAACGCACTCGAATTAAATGTAACTTGTGCTTAAATAACCAAAAAAACAAGCAAAGTAAAGCAAGTAAATTAAGGTATAAAACAAGCAAGTAAATCAAATAAATTAAAAACAAGTAAACCCGAAAGAACTATAACATGCTTTAGTCTTTATATAACTAGGGAATTTAAAAATTCCTTTATCATATGCTATTGCTACCTTGTTTTTCAAGTTACCCTTAAAGGGGGAATTCCCCCTCCCGGAGTAGCTTTAATCCTTAAGCCGCCCTTAGAGGGGCAACTTGCTAATTTTGCCTTTCTCTAAGTAGCCTTAAACTTAAGGCATTAACCGTGTCACGTGCTTTGGCCTAAAAGCCTTTAATTGCGCTTGCGCTATCTACTCTCTTTACTTATCCTTTAACTTGTATATCTAATTAATTTATATCGATAAACCTCTTTAAAGCCATATTCGAAGTCCCCTTAATTATAGCGTTTACTAAGTTATCTTAGCTATTAATCTATTATATTTTTATAAGTTCCTTTTATTTATATAATTATCGGATAGCTATAATATCGATTATTAGCCTTTTCTCTTTAGTAGTTCCGAGCTTAACAAGGCATTTATATAATAAATAAGAATTAGTACAAATAATAATTATTTTAATAATAATATTAATAGTAATAGCTATATTAATACCTTTTACTATTTTATATACCTCTAATATAAAGACACTTCTAATAACCTATTTACTTTTTATATTATTATAATAGACTAAGTTGCCTTATATCTTAAATAAGTCTAATGCTATGCTTATAATTTCGTTTATAAGAATAATTTTATATCTAATTTAAGAGCTTAAATCTTTGTTATTTACAAATAATCTATCGACAAATACAAATAGCTTTATATACTTTAAATTTAAATTCATATATTTAATTCCTCGTTTTAAGTTATTTAATTACTATTATAATTATTTATTTAATATTATTATATCTTTTTTAGTTAGTTTTAGTGCTAAGCTACAATCGACAAGTTAAAAATAGCCTTTAATTAGCAAATTATTGCAATATATGCTTTATAAGCTTATTGCTCCTTATATTAGTTGTTTTAAGCAAGTAATTTTATGTCGACTAGCTCGATTTTCTTGCCTTAGCCCTTTTATAATAGTAAGATCGAATCCCTTTCTTGCCGGAAGACACACTTATTAAAAATTAATAGCATATCAAGTGACAATTACTTTATAAGTTTTGTAGTAATATTTGCTTTTGCAAGTTCCTCGTACTTTAAAGCCTTAAATTTGCTATCCCCTAAGATTAAGGTATCGTTTATTTGCATTTTAACTAATCTAAAAGCTTATATTATTATTATTACTAAAAGGCAAGGATTATATAATAAAGTCGTTATATATAGCTTTTCTTAGTAATATTTATAGTATATAGCCCACTAATAAGTTTTAGCTTTTAATATATTATATAATAATTTCTATATAACTATAATTGTTCTAAGTAAGAATTAAGCTTTAAGTTCTTTAAGTAAATGCGCTAAGATTTATCGATTTAAGAATATTATAAATTAGACATATGCTTATATAATATCCCGGAAGAATAAGTTAATATCCATTTTTGCAAGTAATAGTGCAAGTACTATAATTAGCCTTTAGCTTGCCCGCTAAATTGTAAGTAATTGTGTTAAAATTACTTCTTTTCCTTTATTATTATATACTTAAATTACTAATTGTGATTTCTTGTAAAATAAATTAATTAACTTGCTTTTAACTTTATTTACTAGTCTAAAATTGAAAATTTTACCTTTATAAACTTTAAAATTATATAAAACAAATTTAAAAACGTCTCTTGCAATTAAGGCCTCGATTTCTTGCTTTTATAAAGCTTAAAATAGTAGTCCTAGTATAATAATTACCCCTTATTTCTTTAGCTAAAGTAAAAGTTGCAAGTTAGCCTCTTCTTTCTTAGTACTAAAAACTTTTAAGTTTTCTTTATACTAGTAAAAAGGAATTTCGACAACTAGTCTTATAGCTCGAGTGCTAGTTGCTAATTCTTTTATTTTGTTAATAACCTTTGCCGGGTTTATTAAATTATAAGTTAAAATTACTTAATATGTTTTTATATTAATTAAATTAAGTAGCAAATTTGTATAAAATAGCTTTATAACTATAAACCGAAAATTAGTTAATTTATATAGCATTTAAATTATATAAGTTTTGATATCTATTATAATCAATTTATATAAGGGAATTTTAAATTTAATCCACAAAATGCTAAATCTAATCCAAATCATAATCCAAAAAGCACTCTAACAACCCCGCGCGCACTCACTCACAACACTTGCTATGCGCACACTATTAAAAAAGAGAGTAGAGTTTTAGATAGCTAGCGCAGCGGACTAGAGAACGTAAGTGGCTATAAACTCCTCCCGAAGCTTGCGTAAGGGCAAGATAGCCTCTAGAGTAAACGCTCACTTAAACTTTTAATATTCTCGTGAGTTTTTAGTCATCTTATAGCCCTTAGACCTAAGTATAGCGTGTGGTTGGCTAGAAGTGCTTTGGATTATGATTTGGATTAGATTTAGCATTTTGTGGATTAGATTTAAAATTCCCCTTTATATAAGCCCTTTTGCCCCTTATTTTCGCGCTATACTTGTACATTTAATTAAAGTAGTAAATTGTGCATTTTATCTATAATTAGCCCGTTTCTAGTAGCAAGTGCTTCTTAGACTTAGCGTTTTATATAAAATCGTTATACTTCCTTTATTGCTATATAAATAGCTTTTGCTCTCTTAGTAATTATAAGTGTAAGAGGGTATTAGTTTATAATTTTAAGATATAACCCAAAAATAAGGAGTATAAGCACAAGCTTATCTAGTCTTATAATATCGTTTATAGCCTTTATTACTATTTGCAAAATCATTTCCTTATTAAGCTTTTTATCTTGCAATTTGTCTTATAAGATTTTGTACAAACGCTTTAATAATATATAATATTATTCGACTTTGCTAATGCTATTATAAGCTTTAACTAATACTTCCTTTACTTTAATAGCTAGTAATTTTGCATGCTACCGGAATTTTGTTAATAAAAAGTTTTTCCCGGCATTATATACTAAGTAATTAAGTAAACTCTAATATATATTAATTTAGTATAATTATATAATATCTTATACTATTTTTGCTAATATATCCTTTAAAAACTATATAGCATTAAATGCTATAGCTTTATCGATAGCTTAAAGCACTAGTTTGCCGTTTAAGTAAAGCATATTAATTATAACTAAATAGTTAAAATTATAATTGTCTTTAAAGGTAAACTTAAATCGGCTTAATAATTTCGCATATAATTAACAACTCTTATAATACTTTGTTAATTGCTTGATTATACGTTAATTAATACTTGTATACCCGGCTTACTTTAATACTTTTGCTAGCCTTTATACAAATAAGTATCTAAAACGGCAATAAAGTTGCTTTAGCTTTATTTCTATTAAGTGATTATATGCTATAGCTTCTTCTTTATGCAAAAGCATTTATAAGTAGCCCCATTTTTGTATAATTAGTATAGTCTTCTTGCTTTAAATTAAAATATTAGCTAAGTTATTTAATTTAACCCCTATTTTGTCTATATTTTAGATATAATATAAGAATAATATATTTGCTAGCATAATATAGAATATAATTGGCTTAAGTAGTATATTTATAGTAATTATTCCTTATATAATTGCCGACCCTTTGCCAAATCGGATTTAGTAATTTTTAGTATTTATACAATTAATCTTAATTGTCAAGTCGAGCTTTTGCAATGCTAAGACTTGTAGCTCCCTTGCTATTAATACGCTTAATGCGCCGCTATTAGGCATAATTCCTTAAAATACGCTCGAGGAATAGCGATCTTTAAATATAAAAACTAATATTTTTAAAAGCTAAGTAAAAATGTCCTTTATAGGAATTATATACATAAATAACTAATTATTTAAGGTTATTATTACCTTTAATCTATTAATTTTACCGAATTCGGTAAAGAATTGCTTTATATTATATAATAATTCGTATATTTCTAGCGATACAATTTACTATAAGTTGTGCAATTGTAGTAAATTATTTAATTTGTTATTGCTATTGCTATTCCCGTTCGGGGTTCCCTCGAATTCTAGTATAAAACCCTAAAAATCCTCTTTTAATATATTTGCAATAAACTACTAATATGCCTTCTTTTTCTCCTTATTTGTATACTTTATAAACTAGCATCCTAGTTGTCTGCAAACAAAGCACTTCTTTGTATAATCCTTTATAATTTTGTTATAATTTGCAAAATAACTTGCAAAACGCCTTAGAAAACGCCTTGCAAAACAGCCTCAAAAACGGCCCGTAAAACGACCCCTTCTATTGCACTTGTAGCCTTTATAAGTTTAGTTAGTCTAGTGCTAAGTAAAGTTATACGACTTATCCTTGTCCTCTTAATAATATATTAAATAATCCTTTAGCTCCTTCTTTTATATAAATTGCCTTACTATTAAATATAGCTTTGCGTATATCCCCTTAAAAGTAAATGCTAGTTTAAACAATGCTAGTTAACGCTCTAAAATACTATTATATGCATTAATCACTTAGTCTTATAAGTTATACTTGTTCTAGTATTTTGCTAATAGCCCTTACTAAGCTATATATAAAGTGTTAAAGAGCACTTTTAAGCATTCGGGTTAAGTCTTTTTGAGGTGTTTTGTTATAATATAATAAAGTGTTATTCCTCTCTATTTTATAAGATACTTTTATCGCTATTCCTTTATCTTAAAGTAAGTTTTAATTATTTTTATTATAATAATAAAATTGTATAATTGCTTAAATATTTTATTATAATAAAATGCGCTAGCTTATCCTTTAAGCATAATAGAAAATGCTAAATAGAATTAGTTATTTGCTAATTTAACCTTTATATAGCAGTCGAAAAACATTTAAAGTTTAATGTCTAAAATATTATACTCTTTACCCTTGTATTTCTTGTTATTACTTGCATAAATTTTTATTATATTTGCAAGTAGCTATAGCTAAGTTATATAAATCGGTAAATTATGCAAGATAACTAGCTTTAGTTATATAATAAGAGGCAATAGTCCTTGTCCAAGTAAAGGGTGTAAATTGCTATTAAATTGTCTATATAGCTATACTAGTAAATGTAGTGTTTTGTCCCGGGGTAGCTATCTTAATAGTATATAACTTAAAGTCTACTTTAGCTAAAGTAGTTTTATATAGCATATAGCTAACTAGTCTTATTCGATTGTTAAGCGTAACTTTTAGTATACCGGATTTAATATAAAGACAAACTCCTTCCTTAAATTAAGCATCTCTTAAAGTTTGTCCTTTATCTATTAGTGTTATGCCTCCTTTATAAGGGTGCTATATATTACTTTAGTAAAGGAGATTCGTCCGCCTTATTTCTTAACTTATACTTTATATGCAACTAGGTATATGCGAAGCTCTTTTAAGGCTAATCGACTAGCCTTCTTAAGCATCTCAAGTGTTTATCCTTCTATGCTCTCCCGGAACTCTTCTTATAAGTTAAAGTTTATATATTTAAGGTATTTGTATTATAAGATTAATAGTTTAATATAGTTATTTATAAATTCCTCTTTACAAGTGTCTAAGTCGTCTAAATAAAAGGTTTTGCCCTAATTCTCCTTATTTAGTAAGTAAAGCAATAAAGAAAGGAATAAAAGCATCTTATTATTTTGTGTACTAAAAATTGCCTTTGTATAATCGTCCGAGTATAATACAAATCGGATAAATTATAAAAATAGTAGTTTTGCGTAATAAACGCAAAATTAGTTTAAAATTAAGCTAAAGCGACTTTGCACTTAATTCCTTCTTAAATCCTTAAAAACCTTTTATACCTCTTAATTCTAACTAAGCTAAAGCGACTTTATACTTGATTTAAAATAAGAGCCTTTAGTTCCTTTTAGCACAAGTTATAAAAGTAGTATAAATTAGTCTTTACTTAAGCTAAAGCGACTTTGTACTTGGATATCTTTTAACTTAATACAATAAGTATAAAATGCCTCTTCTAAAAACTGCTTTCTTAGCTATTTTGTGGTTTATTTAACTAAATAAATTAATTACTAATTAGTGTTAGTATAGCCAAGTAATCCGAATGTGTAACATATAATAGTACCCTAAAAGTAATATATTTAATAAGTCTATAATGTGTGTCCCTTGTTAAATAGGGACTACTATATATATATAAGGAGCGTAAGAAGTAAAATAATACACGCAAAGTAAGTGCCGATTTGTACGAGTTATGCATTGCCTAAACGGGCCGAGTATAATTATACAAGTCGTGTATATCCCACTTATAGATGGAAGTGGGATATACTAAATTTATCGGGCCCGCGCGTACAAAGAATTTAAATTAGGGCCCGAAAAGCAAGCCCGCTAAAACCCGAAAGTAGGATCAGGAATAGGGCCGGCAATTAGGCCGTATAGGAATAGAAGTAAAGCAATACTAGGGGTAAATGCAGTATATGTTCCGACAATATTGCTTATACTTTCTACTTTAAAAGAGCTAGCTTTACTTGTAGCATCTTAAGTTCTCTTTTTTTTACACTAATTGGGTTAAAGTGCAATTTTTAGGCTTAAAGTAGACTTCTTTAGTCTTAGCCTTTGCCTTTTCTTATATATTCTTCTTTTCTTTTTTATATAATTCTTTTTCTTCAAATTGGTTTAAGTGTTTTTTGATAAGTGCCTTTTTTTTATCTTAGCAATTTAAGCAATCCTTAGCTTTATACTAAGTGCTTTTACAAATATAGCAACTTGTAATTATTTGTAAATATAAGGTTATAGCTAAGGAATTTCTTCTTAAGCTTCCCTTTTACTTATTTTATAACTGCAAAACAAACTTCTTTTATAGAAAAAGCTACAATTTTAGTATAATATAGCATAAAGATTATAAGTCTTTACAATTTCCTTATATATATTTGGATTATTATAAGCTAATTAGTAAAACTTATAGTTATTTAATAACTGTTCTATTTAGCTTATGTTTATAAGGTTATTATAAGTTTAGTTATAACTTTTATAATTTTGCAGTTTAGCTATTTGAGATATAATAACTTATAAAGATCTTTAAAAGTTTAAAAAAAAAATTTTAAATCTAGCTTTAGCTTTTGCATTTGTAGCTAAATAAAATAAGTCTTTTATTATAGGATTTAAGCTTATATTATAAGCTATATTCGTTTTTGTTTGTAGTATTAAGCTTTATAAAAAAAGGTTTTATTAATAAGCTATTGCTAATAAGGGCATTATTAGTAAAATAATTCAAGTAATAGCTATAATATACTTTATAACATTTTAATTTATACTTTAGCTATCTTGTTATAATGCTATAATCTCGGTAAAGAGGTTTTTTTAGTTAAGCTCCTTGTTAAATTGCAAGTAAAAGTAATATTTGAATGTCGGCTATAAATAATAAAGAGTTTATAAAATTAGATTAGCTATACCTTTAAATTAAGTTTTAGTATATCCTTTATAATAAGCTTTAGCATATTTTTATACTTAGTCTTGTAAGTTTACTATACTAGTGTTTAACTAAGATTGCATTTAGCTAAGCTATTTTGTAGCTTTTAGAGTATTCTTTTTCCTTTTATAAAAGATAGCAAATAATAAGATTTTCGGGGTTTTTTACTATATTTAATTATTGCTATTAAGTATTAGGTATTTGCTCTTAGAATTAAAGTAAAGATATAAGCGCTACTTATTTCCGAGTTTAAAAGGAATACTTAAATGTAATAGCTAGCTTATAAGAAAGGCTAAGAGTAGCTTATTAATTTTAAGGATTGCTATTTGCTAAAGCCCTCGAGGTCTAGTATTTTAGTAGGCTATTAGCTAATATAAGATTAGGTTTTAGAATTGCATATATTTATCCTTAGACCTTATCGGATTAAGAGTAGCTTCGGGGACAATCTGGGTTTTTAAAGTTAAGCTTCTAGTAATAAGTCCCGGGACTTTAAAGGTAAAATTAAAATTTGTAAAATTAATCTTATAAGTCTTTTTTAATTTAGCTATAGCTAGTTTATATAATAAATTAGCTAGTGCTCCCTTTAGTTGTTTTCTTAAGCATATAATAATAAGTCTCCCCTTATAAGATAGCTCTTATATATTATAAAGGTTTTAATAGAGTTCTTTGTAGTTATTGCTTATATAGCTAAAAGTATAACATTTAGTTTACTAAAAGTATTCCTTATTTTATTATAATATCCCTTTATAAAAGATATTAAAGTTATAATTAGCTTTAGCTTAAATATAATATTTAGCTTCTTAAATAATATAAGTAGCTTGCTTGTTTATTTCTTAATAGATATAAGTTTGTGCTTCTTTAAGCTACTTAGTGTGCTAAGCATTAATATATACTTGCTATTATTTTATAAGAGTATTAGCAATATTAATACTTATAAGTTATACTTAAAACCCGGTTCTTGTATAATTAAGAGTATAAAGTTAATTTTCTTAAGAATTTATTATAAGTTTAATTGTGGTTTAATATGTTAAGTGATATAAGCTTTTGCAAGGAAATGTAAAGAAGGGCTTATAGATTTAAAAGTAGGAGTAAGTCTTTTTGATTTAGAGGTTTAGATTAACTTATTACTACTAGTGTAGTTGCAAAAGCAATATATTACTTTATAGGAGGTAAGAAGTGATTTAAATACATGGAGGGAGGGTCCAAGCACCCTTATAGCTTCGTCACATGACCCATGTCACGTGACACGCAGCTACATGTGTATGCGAATTATAGTCTTTATCTTCTTGTCTCTTTGAACTTCCACATTGGGACTTGCTCCGTGATCGATCATGGGCTTAAAACCCTCGTATCACTTGTGAGTTGAAAATGTGAAAATTGACGCGTTTTCACGGATATGCCTGTGATGGGTACTGTAGAAGTTAGAACAGAAAAGGCTCCATGTATTGTGTCCATTATATATCGGTTGGTTTGGTTCCGATCCATGCTCGAGCAATAGACGCACCATCTCAGGGTTAAAAATGTCGTTCTGTCCTAGCTGTGAAAGTATTGTGGAACTTCTCTCGTGCCGGCATGTATAATCAAATCGGGGACGACCACGCTTTTCTGTTATGAGCGCCTTGTTGAGCTCCACCTTTTCTTTCACGTAGAGTCGCAATCCTGCCCGGATAGCCAGAGCTAGAAAAGTACAGCTAAAATCTGTCTTTCGCTGGTTGGTTCAATGGACATGAGTCCGTTTAGTTCTATTGGTGTTGACACGATCTAACTCGTCAAGAAGACTTGCCAACGACTGAGCTTCTGTTCGCTCAAAATCTTTGACATAAAGTAGCATTTCGTCAACCAGGCCGAAGTCTATCTCGGGGGAAGTGTCTTTGCCAGGGAAGTGCAGAAGATATGAGTCAGCTGAAATTTTGCACAGGGCAACGATCATGTTACACAAGGAAAACTTCGCGTCGAATCTATCCCCTGCGCGACTGCGCAGCTGGTCAAGATAGTTGTTCCGTAAGAAGTCTCTAACTGTCCGGTGTAGAAAGTCAACCCTGTTCGGGAGGAAAGGGGCTTCCCCCCTGATAGAGGCATTATCCAACTAGAGCAGATCTCTGCAACAGCTATTGAGAAGTTTTTTCCATTTCTTTTTTATTCGAAAGGCTTCCTGTGCAGACATCCAAGAAGGTTCTATGTGAAGGGCGTAGTCTTTATCCGCAGCTTCCATGCTAAGCCAATGTAAAGAAAGCAGCGAAAATGGTTGTACAGCTGTCACGGCTATCAAGTGTTAGCG
>Ga0302221_10002622_pt1 | contig 11144 bp, 9 predicted proteins | sample II_Palsa_E2_1_FD_193517 | JGI IMG/M metagenome (GOLD analysis project Ga0302221, IMG submission 193517) | Peat permafrost microbial communities from Stordalen Mire near Abisko, Sweden - II_Palsa_E2_1 | ecosystem: Environmental > Terrestrial > Soil > Palsa > Peat permafrost | place: Sweden...
CAAGCAGCTGTCGGGCCTGCTCAAGCAGTTGGCGTAACTTGCTCAAGTCTTCGCCGGTTTCCGCCAGATCGCCGGGGCTATCGGCCAGCATATCCAGCCAGACCGTAGGCACGCCATCCGGCGTCAGTTTCACCTGCCGCGTGTAACGACCAGCATAAACAGGTGAGTCGGTAAGCACTTCCAGCGATGCAGGCTTGAAAGCGACCATGTCACCGGACGCGCGATCCATCTCCAGAGAGGTAAACGCATTGAGCCCCGCGGGCAACTTCAAACTCGCAGCGACAGGAATATTTCTGGCGAACCAGCCTGCGGGATAAAGCAGCAGTCGCTGCCACTGCACATCGACGAGGTTCGGCGTCATCACCGCGTCGGACGCCCGCGTGAGATATTGAAACTCGACATCGACCGTGCGCGCACCAACGGGCACGTCGATATGAAATGCATGCATGTCGACCGCATCGCGCTGCCATTCGACCATCTTGCCGTCGATGCTGACGATCAGGCCAGCGAGATTGGCAACCGGGATCGTCTCGGCGTGACTTGCGCTTTCCCAGGCCGGATAGAGCAAGGTCAACGGTCCGGAGGCCTGCACTGGTAGCGTCTCCCGGACGTTGAATAGCTTGTGGGCTATATCGGTGGCATCGACGACTAGCGTCACCGTGCCATTGAACGACCTGTCGCGAGGAGCCACGATCGGCGCCGGGTAAGGCAGCGGCTGGGGATATATCGCAGCACTGGCTACCGCCATGGAAGAGCCGAACGCCATGCTCATGCCAACGCACAGAGTCGTTACCCGCTCGAGCATGCGGTCGGCACGCCGCTCACCCATGCACGTCGAAGCACAGCGCAACCATTGGAAAGTAACGCGTTGGATAAGTGACCTCACTGACCATGCCTCCAAGTGAGCGATTGCGCTCGCGGTAGCCAGCCTAGCAAGGCTATTTACAAACAGTCAATTTTGGACATATTGTCTACTTCATGCGAACACACTGGTGCCATCCCGCACCGTGCAAGACATGACCCACAGGCAGACACGCCGCAGACGCGTCGCCACATTGACGAGCCCGAGAGACCATCGATATGCAGAAAAGGACAAAACGTGCCCCGGCGAAATTTGCCTCTTACTTCCCGGTAGCCGATGCCATCGCGACACTCTTTCGACCGCATGTGGAAGTGGTCATCCATGACTTGTCGTCGCTGAAAGTGGCATACATTGCCAACTCCATTTCCAAGCGGCGCATTGGCGACTCATCGGTCGCCGATCAGGTTCCTGAAGAGAACCTTGCTCAGGAGGTAATCGGGCCCTACCGCAAAGTGAACAAGGACGGCCGCAACCTGCGCTCGGTCACCGCCGTCATCCGGGATGTCGATCAACAGCCCGCAGCAATGATGTGCATCAACTTCGACGTTTCCACCCTTGAACGTGTCAGAGACGAGGTATCCGCGCTGGCCTTCCTTCCCGAATCTCTGGAACCGCACGCGCCGTTCTTTCACGACAACTGGCGGCAGTCCCTCGAACGCCTTGTGCAAGGGCTTGAGCGCGAAGAAGGTATACCGGCGAAGTCGTTCAACACCAGTCAGCGCTTTGCACTGATCGAAAAAATCAGCAACGGTGGTTTTTTAAGCATTCGCAATGCGCCGCCCGTCGTCGCTGAACGCATCGGCATTTCACGCGCCGCGCTCTACAAGTACCTCAAGGAGGTTCGGTCGCGCGTATAGCATCAGGCCAACATCGCCTGAAACGATCTGCAGACGCCCCACCAGAATACCGGGCACTCGTCAGCTGCTGTGTAACCCGGCATCAGCTGTCCAACACTAGCTTCGAAAGAAAAAGAAAAGGCCGCCTGACGGCGGCCTTTTCTGTTCTGACGCGTTGACAGCCTCGGTAAATCAGGCAGCCGCGCCCTCTTTCTTCAGGCTCGCCATGTCGATAACGAAGCGATACTTCACGTCGCTCTTGAGCATGCGCTCATACGCCTCGTTGATGTCCTGGATGTTGATCTTCTCGATGTCCGAGACGACGCCGTGCTCGGCACAGAAATCCAGCATCTCCTGCGTCTCGGCGATGCCACCGATCAGTGAACCGGCCAGCGAGCGGCGACCGAAAATCAGCGCACCGGCGGCCAGTTCGGCCGGCTTCTCGGGCACGCCGACCAGGGTCATCGTGCCCTCGCGCTTGAGCATCCGCAGATAGACGTCCAGATCATGTTTGGCCGACACCGTGTCCAGGATGAAATCGAAGGTGCCGGCATGAGCATTCATCTGCTCGGCATTGTTCGACAGCACCACCTCGTCAGCGCCCAGGCGCAGCGCGTCCTCGCGCTTGGACTCGGACGTGGTGAACTGCACCACGGTGGCACCAAACGCATGTGCCAGCTTCAGAGCCATATGGCCCAGGCCGCCCAGACCGACCACACCAACCTTGCTGCCCTTGCCGACTTTCCAGTGCTTCAGCGGCGAGTAGGTGGTGATGCCGGCGCACAGCAGCGGTGCCGCGGCAGCGGGATCGAGTTTGTCGGAGATGTGCAAGGTAAAGGCTTCGTCCACCACGATCTGGCTGGAATAGCCACCCTGGGTGACGCTGCCATCGTGACGGTCCTTGCTGACGTAGGTGAAGGTGGCGCCCTTCTCGCAGAACTGCTCGAGGTCTTCCTTGCAACTGGCGCACTCGCGGCAGGAGTCGACCATGCAACCGACACCGGCCATGTCGCCGACCTTGAACTTGGTCACGCCCTTGCCGACGGCGGTGACGCGACCGACGATCTCGTGGCCCGGCACGATCGGGTACTCACCCTTGCCCCACTCGTCGCGCACGGTGTGCAGGTCGGAATGGCAGACGCCGCAATAGAGGATGTCGATCACGACATCGAGATCGCGCGGATCGCGGCGCTCGAAGCGGTAAGGCGCCAACGGCGCTTTGGCCGACTTGGCGGCATAACTGAGAGTTCGAAGCATGGGAGATCTCCGTAGGGGATGGAAAGCTCTGCAAGAGTACGGCTTTACTAGCAACCGTAGTAGTCTCAATAGCGGCTTTTAAAAACAACCAGGAGTTTCCAATGGATCGGCTCCGCGCGATCGAGACTTTTCTCAAGGCGATCGACCTGGGTAGCTTCAACCGTACCGCCTCGGCCCAGGGTACAACCCCGCAAGCCGTCAGCAAGGCCGTACGCCAGCTCGAGCGCGAACTGGGTGTGCAGCTGTTCCGCCGCAGCACGCGCAAGAGCAGCCTCACCGAAGAAGGCCGACGCTTTGCCGACAAGGTGCGGCCCGGCATCGATACCGTCAACAGCGCGTGGCAGGACGCGCTGCGTGCGGTTACCGAGGAACGAGGCACCATCCGCCTCACCGCGTCACCGGCGCTGGGGCGGCTTTTTCTGCTGCCGCTGATCGCCGCATTTCGACAGGTGTATCCCGGTGTGATGGTCGAACTGCTGTCGGACGACCGCTATACCGACCTGATCGGCAGCGATATCGACATCGGCTTCCGCAGCGGCTTTCCGCCAGATGCCCAGCTGGTGGTGCGCGAGCTGTTCCGCATCCAGTTGATCATCTGCGCCAGCCCGAGCTATCTCGCCGTACACGCCGTGCCCTCGCGCCGTGAGCATCTGGATACACATCAGCTGACCGGTGCACGACACCCCAACACCGGACGCATCTCGCCGTGGGAATTTCAACACGAGGGCGAGCTGCGCTTCGGCGATCTGCCGGCGGCCTTCACCAGCAACGACACCGAGGCCGAAACGCAGGCGGTGGTCGCCGGCCTGGGTGTAGGTCAGCTCGACAGCATCAGCGCAGCCAGCTATCTGCGCAGCGGCGCGCTGGTGCCCTTGATGCTCGACCAGCTCAACGAGCGCTACGGTGTTTACATGTACTACGCGCAACGCACCGAGATACCCAGCCGCGTGCGCAAGTTCATTGATTTTGTAATGGCGCAGACCGGAGAGGCGAGCGCCTGCCGCCTGACCGAAGAGGAATTGAAGACCCTGCATCGGCGCGGCCTGCTTGCCGCGGCGCCAGGCAAATCGGCTCGACGATCGAAGCACGCGTAACCTATAACCTTCGTTGACCCCACTGGGCCCGCGCATTACACGCCGGCCAAGCCATTGGGTTACGATGCCGCGCCTTGATCACGCTGCGGCAAGCACCCGCTGTTTCAGGAGCACCATTCGTGTCACATTGTTCCAGCCCCCTGCTTACGCGCCCCATCGTCGATGCGCTATTCGCTGCACGCGATGCCGGCGCGGGCGAGTGGAAAGGCTCGCTGGACCTGGGAATCTCGAACGACAAGACGCTGCTGGAGATGGACGCCTGGCAGTGGCGCGGCCAGCACTATCCCTACCCGCCCAAACTGAAAGACCGCACCATCTATCACTGGGACGGCGATGCATTTGCGCCGGTGGCGCGCTTTGATGGCTCGCTGATCAAGCTGGTGCCCACCGAATGGGGCGCACCCACGTTCGAGATCGATGGCATCAAGATGCTGCCGACGTCGAAGGAGTCGCCCTTCGAGGATGCGCGACGCAAAGTGGCGCTGATCGAACCGCGCGGCAAGGCGGTGCTCGACACCTGCGGCGGCCTGGGTTACTTCGCGGCCTGCTGTCTGGAAGCGGGCGTGGCACATATCCAGTCGCTCGAAAAGAACGCCGACGTGCTGTGGCTGCGCACGCTCAACCCGTGGTCGCCTGACCCGGATGGACTCGCCAGCGCTGGACGCCTGCAGCTCAATCATGCCGATGTGTCGCTGGCGATCACGCAGATCGCCGATGCCTCGGTTGATGCGCTGCTACACGACCCGCCACGCTTCGGCATTGCCGGCGAGCTTTACTCGCAGGTGTTCTACGAGCAGCTGGCGCGGGTGCTGCGCCGCGGCGGCCGGATGTTCCATTACACCGGCAGCCCGAACAAACTCACCAGCGGCCGCGACGTGCCCAACGAGGTGGCCAAGCGACTGGAGAAAGCCGGCTTCAAGGCACAGCTCGCACTCGACGGTGTACTGGCAACGCGGCGCTGACCCGGCTGAAATCCGGCAACCGTCGAAAGCTTGTCAGCTTCCCATCGAATGACGCTGCGCCTGGATGAAATCGACGAACGCGCGCAGCGGCGCCGGAAGATGGTGGCGACCCGGATAGTAGAGAAACGGCCCGGAGAACCGTTGCCACCAAGGCTCCAGCACAGGTTCCAGTGCACCGCTATCCAGATGCGGACGCAGCCAGTCCTCGAACAACTGGATGACACCACAGCCAGCAACGGCAGCATCCACGGCAAGATCGGTCGCCGCGCCGATGCGCACGACCAGCGGACCAGAAGGCTCCACCATGACGATCTCGCCGTCACGCTCGAACTCCCAGGCATTCATGGCACCACTGGCAAACCGCCCACGCAGACAAGCATGCGCGAGCAGATCGCGCGGATGGTCGGGGCGACCGCAGCGGTCGAGATAGGCCGGCGACGCCGCCGTCGCATAGCGCTGCACTCGCGGACCGATCGGCAGGGCAATCATGTCCTGCTCCAGCCGCTCGTCATAGCGAATGCCCGCGTCGCAGCCCGAGGCGAGCACATCGACAAAGCTATCTTCGGCGATGATCTCCAGACGGATATCGGGATAGGCCGCGAGAAACGACGGTACGATCTGCGGCAGCACCAGTCGCGCCGCACTCACCGGCACATTCAATTTGAGCGTGCCGGCCGGCCGGTCGCGAAACCCGTTGACCACATCCAGCGCCGCCTCGACTTCACCCAGCGCCGGGCCGAGCCGATCCAGCAGTCGCGCACCGGCTTCGGTGGGCATCACGCTGCGAGTGGTGCGGTTGAGCAGCCGCACGCCGAGCGTGCTCTCGAGCCGGCGCACCGCCTCACTCAGACTGGACGCGCTGCCGCTCATCTTTCTCGCGGCATCGCGGAATCCACCGGCACGCGCTACCGCGACAAAAGCCGTGAGGTCCGCAAGATTGGCTGCCACTGTTCGATTATCCATACAGGCCGTACTGATTAAGCCCACTTATCATACAAGCCGGCACTATCTATATTTCAGGTCCCCCTTGAGGAGATAGACCATGACCGACATCCGCAAAGCCGGAACTTTCAAGCTCGGCAATCACACCGTGAAACGTCTGGGTTACGGCGCCATGCAGCTGGCCGGCAAAGGCGTATTCGGCCCACCGAAGGACCGTGACGCTGCGCTCGCCGTATTGCGCGAAGCGATCGCCAGCGGCATCGATCACATCGATACCAGCGACTTTTACGGACCCCACGTCACCAACCAGATCATTCGCGAAGCGCTGCATCCTTACGCCGACGATCTGGTCATCGTCACCAAGATCGGCGCGCGCCGCGGCGAAGACGGTTCATGGAATCCCGCATTCTCCGCGGAAGAGCTGACCAGTGCCGTGCACGACAATCTGCGCAACCTGGGCGTTGACGCACTCGACGTCGTCAACCTGCGCCTGATGTTCGATGTTCACGGCCCGGCCGAAGGCTCACTCGAAGCACCGCTGACTGCGCTTGCAGAGCTCCAGCAACAAGGTCTGGTTCGCCACATCGGCCTGAGCAACGTGACGCGCAAGCAGGTCGCCGAAGGGCGTGCCATCGCGAACATCGTCTGCGTGCAAAACCAGTACAACCTCGCCCATCGTCACGACGATGCCCTGATCGATGAACTCGCCGCCGCGGGTATCGCTTATGTACCGTTCTTCCCGCTTGGCGGCTTTACACCACTGCAATCAACCGCACTCTCCGATGTTGCCGCACAACTCGATGCCACGCCCATGCAGGTGGCGCTCGCCTGGCTGTTGCAGCGCTCCCCCAACATCCTGCTGATTCCGGGCACTTCGTCGGTGACGCATCTGCGAGAGAACCTGGCAGCGGCTGATATTGCGTTGCCCGGCGACGCGCTGAAAACACTGGATCGGATCGCAGGTGGCAACGCGCCAGGCTGAGGTGAAGCCACGCGACACGTTTAGCCAACAGAAACCGGTAGCGGCTCGTGGTCTCCCCACGAGCCGCTGCCCGATGCGCACTAGAGAGGGCAACATGACCCTCACGAAAGACACCCTTGTTCGGGTTTGCACCGACTCGCTTATCGCCGGTGCTTGCCGTACTCGGTGAGCAACGATCCTGCGCTATTTGCGTGCTGCGATGATCTGGCTCAGGTAATCCGGCGTACCTTCGACACGAACCAGATGCGGGTACTGCAGGCCACCGTGGTAATCCACCGACACCGTGCGGAATCCACCCTGGTATTTCAGCAACAGTTTGATCGGTGAGTTGCTGTCCTTGGCCGCCGTGATCGCTTCCTTCAGCACGTCGTCCGAATAATCCTGACCATTCACCGCGACGAGGATGGCGCCACTGCTGACCCCGGCCTTGAACGCCGCGCCGTTCCAGTTCACGTCGTTGATCAAGCCCTTGTCGGCCATCGTCAGGCCAATCGACCAGGTGAAGTTAAACAGATGGCGCGGCGGTTCCGGTCGGGTGTTGTACTGCTTCTCGTAGTCGCTTTCCTTGTCGGTATAGACCAGCTTCCAGCCGGTGCCATCGATGCCGTTGAGCGGCGGATTGAGCGCATCGACGCGGGCATGCAGGAAGCTGGCCCAGTCGAAGGGCGCCACACCGTTCAAGGCGGCAACGACATCGTCGAAAGTGTAGGTCTTGGTCACGTAGCTGCCATTGTCGACACCGAAGAACGCGTGCGCGAAATCGTCCAGCGATTTGCGGTCATGCGTCAGCGCGCGCAGCTTGCTGTCCACTTCCAGCCACATCATCTGGCCGCCGCTGTAATAGTCCTCGCTCATCTGCCAGCTGCGATATGGCAGGCCGGAGCGATGCGCAGCGGTCGGATCGTTGGTGGTGTCCTCGAGCGTGCGCCACGCGAAGCCGGCGCGATTGCGCTCGTAGTTGGCCGCCGTCATGGCCAGCGCATCGCGGAACTGCTGTGGCGACCACATGCCGGAGCGCGCCGTCAGCACAAAGCCCCAGTATTGCGTCTGTCCCTCGTACACCCACAGCAGCGAGTCACCCATCGGCACGTTGAAGTTGGGTGTCCAGAGATCCTCGGGTCGACGGAATTTGCCGTTCCACGAATGCGTGTATTCGTGCGCCAGCAAATCGCGGTCGGGCGCGTTCTCGCTCCACGCCGTGAAATAGTCAGCGCCCAGACCATCCTCGCTGGATTGGTGGTGTTCGGTGCCGTTGCCACCCAACTGGTCCGACAGCGAAAACAGAAAGTCGTAGTGGTCGTAGTGATGCGAGCCGAACAACGTGGTCGCCTGCTTCACCAGCGCACGATGCACCGTCAACTGCTCGGGCGTCATCTCCAGATACTTCGGCGCATCCGCCACGATATCCAGATGCACCGGTGCACCGCCGGCCGGCGTGAGATCCACACGCTTGAAGTACTGCCCCGCGTAAACCGGTGAATCGACCAGATTGTTGAACGTCACCGGCTTGAACGTGGTGGTATCACCCGACTGCGCTGACGTTTCCAGCGCGGTGCCGAGCTGCCAGCCATGCGCCAGCGTCACGCTCGGCGCAAAAGTGATGCCGCGTGAAAAATAGCCGGCCGGATACAGCGACACCTTGCTCCATTCCATGTCCATCATGCGGTCGGTGATCTCGAAACCGTCGCGGCGCTCGGACAGATACTGAAAGTCCGCGTCGATGCTCGATACACCTACCGGCACATCGAGATGAAAAGCGAACACGTTGTACTTGTCGCGCTTCCATATCAGCGGCTTGCCGTTGGCGCTGAGCTTCAGGCCAGCGAGCATGGCGATCGGGCCACTCGGCGAGTGATCGCCGGGAATCCATTGCGGGTAGAGCAACGTCAACGCGCCGGCCTTTACCGGAATCGTCTCATGCACGCGGAAAATGCCCTGCTCCGTGTCATTGGCATCGACATGGAGATTGATCGTGCCGGGATACGGCGTGTCCTGCGGCGGCGGCACATCGTCGCTTCGCGTCTGTTGCGCGCTAACGGCACCGGCTGCGAGTGCCATCGATACCGCCAGCGCAAGACGCACATTTTTGAAGCGCACAGCAGCAGGCGAACCTGCGAAAGGGACACGGGACATGTGTGGCTCCGGTACAAGAGGGGAATGGGGATAGCGCAATTTAGCAGCACGCGCAGCATGTCAGGCCATGGCGCAGCGAATTCCATGTCGGATCAGCCTTTGTTCCGCTGGCACCGACGCATCGGTTTGTGCACTAACTCACGTTAGCTCACGCGACAACGCCCTGTTATGACGTCGTACCGCGGAGGCCGATGCCCGTCGAGATCAAACTCCACAAGATCAACGCAACTGTCTTCAGAGGGATAAAGCCCGTCGCTAGTCAAGCGCTACAGGGTCTTGACCCAGGCAAGCGCATCATCCGCCGCCCGGCGAAGCAGACGGGCCAGCGTGCGCACGTCGTCCTTTTCCCAGTCGCCGAGCATCTTCTCGATGATCTTCTGACGTGCGGCGTCCAGTGCGGCAGTCATCACACCGCCCTGCTCTGTGACCACCACCGCGCGGATGCGCCCATCTTGTGGGCTTGGTGCGCGGGCAACCAGACGGAGACTTTCCAGCTTGGTGATTTGCCGGCTGACCGTGGTGTGGTCGCGCCCGACGAGTTCGGCCAGCTCGACGATACCTATCGGACCGAGCCGGTCAATTCGTGCCAATAGCGGGAAAAGTGCACGGTCGAGATCGACGCCTGCCGCTTCAATAAGGGCGGCATCGGGCTGAGGGCGGTTGAGCACGCCAGTCAAGTCGAGCAGCGCGCCGCGCAATTCACGGATTTCTTTTTTCATCGCATCAACTCCGTGCGTATTGCACATACCTTATTTACGTGTATTGTACACATATATTCGGTCACCCGACCACGGGTAGACCACACGCTCAAACTTTCCTCGAAGGAGAACACTTATGAAAGCAGCACTCATCAAGGAACCCGGCACATCACCGGTGTATACCGACTTTCGCGAACCGGTCGCCACCGCCGGCCTGGTCCCGGTCAAGGTGGCGGCGTCATCGCTTAGCCATGTCACGAAAAGTCGTGCGGCAGGCGCCCATTACAGCGCATCCGGAAAATTTCCTCTCGTTCCCGGCGTGGATGGCACCGGTACGCTCGAGGACGGTACGCGCGTGTATTTCGTGCTGCCCGAAGCGCCGTTCGGCGGCATGGCCGAATATTGCCTGGTCAAGCAAAACCGCTGCATTCCACTACCTCCAGCACTGGACGACGTGACCGCGGCGGCGATTGCCATTCCGGGCATGTCGTCGTGGGCGGCGTTCGTTGAACGTGCAAAGCTGACGAAAGGAGAAACGGTACTGATCAATGGCGCCACGGGCACCTCCGGTTCGCTCGCCGTACAAATTGCCAAACATCTGGGCGCCGGCAAAGTGATCGCTACAGGGCGCAACGTGCAAGCGCTGCAATCCCTTCATGCACTCGGTGCCGACGTGACAATAAGTCTGGCGCAGGACAAGGATGCGCTCGAGGGCGAGTTTCAAAAACACTTCCGCGATGGTGTCGGCGTGGTGCTGGATTACCTCTGGGGACCCAGCGCAGAGCTGTTGCTGGCATCTGCAACCAAAGCCGCCGAGGATGCGGTACCGCTGCGCTTTGTGCAGATTGGCGCAATCAGCGCCCCTAAGATCACGCTGCCCAGCTCCGCGCTTCGGTCAACCGCGATAGAACTCATGGGCAGCGGCATCGGCAGCGTCCCCATGCCGCGCATTTTCGAAGCCATCACGCACCTGCTTGACGCCACCGTACCCCAAGGCTTTCGGATCGCCACACATGCGGTGCCTCTGTCGGCGGTGGAAAGCCATTGGACTAAGGCTGAAGGTCGAGCGCGCACGGTGTTCACGACAGAACATTTTTGAGATGCAAAAGCGCGGCCCGGTAAACCGTCGTCCGGACTATCCGTTATTTGTTCTTGTCCGCACAGGAAGCAACATGTATCGCTACACCGCATCGCATCTGCTCATGGCTCTGCTGGTGTTCGTTGCTGGCTGCTGGCCCTCTTTGACCAGAGCCGTCGATGTGAACCAGGCGGATGCAACGGATTATTCTCAAGCCGCCAACTGGGTGTGCCGCCCCGGCGCCGAAACCATCTGCGAACGAAACCTCGACGCACTGGTACTGAAGCCTGACGGCTCGAA
>Ga0302221_10002625_pt1 | contig 11138 bp, 11 predicted proteins | sample II_Palsa_E2_1_FD_193517 | JGI IMG/M metagenome (GOLD analysis project Ga0302221, IMG submission 193517) | Peat permafrost microbial communities from Stordalen Mire near Abisko, Sweden - II_Palsa_E2_1 | ecosystem: Environmental > Terrestrial > Soil > Palsa > Peat permafrost | place: Sweden...
AGGGCGTTGGTTATAGTTAATAAATTGATTTTCAACTATTTATGAACAAAAATCATGCCCTTTGCTCTCTTTTTATATACTTTTCTTATCCCGAACTCACGTTAATTAAACTATTGCAGCGTTAATTTAGTCCTAAAGGAAAGTTTGACAAAAATTTACGGATATGAAGACGCTGAGAATTTACTGGGATTATTATTTTGCCAACGCTGATAAATTATTTATCAGGGCCTGCGAAGCAAGGGTATATTAGTGAGTGGTCAGTGATGAGTTGTAATCTACTCACTATTGACTACTCACCAACCATATGGCAAGTTCCAATGCTCCCACAGGTACGGCATCCTCTTTTAGTGATGAAAGCTGAACGAGTGGGCCTGGCTTAAAGGCATCCATAATATATTGTGTAAGTTTCTGTTCTGCTAATTTACGCAATGGTTCGCCTGTTAAGGACAAACCACCGCCTAAAACAATGGTTTCGGGATGCAATAAGTGAACAGCATGCGAAATACCAAAAGCCAGGTCATCACTGGTTTCATTGAGTATTTTTATCGCCTGGGGGTCATTAAGATTTATCGCTTCAGTAAGCACTTTTGCTTCGGCCCCATGATATTTTTTTGCCAGGGCCGCTAACAGGCTTCCCGGATGAATACTAATAATATCCCTGATCTTTTTATCAACCGCCCATCCGGAGCAGGATGATTCAATTGTCCGCCCGGTTTTATCTAACCTTATATGACCCATTTCGGCTTCGCCGGGCAATGCGCCGTGATAGATATGTTTATTTAGAACTATGCCAGAGCCAACGCCGCTGCCAAGCGTTATGTAAAATACATTGCTATAGTTTTTGCCCGCGCCATGCAAAGCCTCTCCCAATGCAGCCACATTTGCATCGTTATCAACAATTGTTGAAACCCCGCTGATATCTTCCAGCCAATCTTTCAGCGGAAAGCCCGACCACCCTTTAATTTGATATGATCCCCATACTTTTCCTGTGGCCCGGTCTATCGGGCCGCCAAAACCTACGCCAATGGCTGAAAGTTTTGTGCCGGAAAGATGATGCAATGTTTCTGCAATGTGTTGTCTAATTGATTCAGCACCTGCAACCCTGTCAACAACAAAACGAAACCTTTCCAATATCCGGGCGTTTTCATCACCCAAAACAAGTTGCAGCTTCGTTCCGCCAATTTCTATCCCTAAAAAAGTTTTTGTATCCACGGGAGGCCTGTTGCAATGTTGAAAAGCTGGAAAGTTGTAATCTTTTTTGAGATAGTTGAAAGGTTGTAACGTTGGGATGCTTTTATATATCCGTTCAACTTAATCAACCACTCACATATCAACTTAATCAACCAATTCACTCAATAACCGTAACCTTCAGCATATTTGTTTTACCCTGTTTAAAAATAGGCACGGCGGCGGTATTGATCACCACATCGCCTTCCTGTACAAGGTTTGCTGCTTTAAGGATGTTATTTACATCACTAATGGTTTTATCGGTGCTTTCAAGCTGATCGTAATAAAATGTGCGTACGCCCCAAACAAGGCTAAGCGCATTTAACAGGTGTTTGTTTGATGTGAAGATATAAGTCCCGGCTTTGGGCCTGTAGCTTGATATTTCAAAAGCGGTATAGCCAGATCTTGTCATAGAAACTATGCCAACCGCATTGGTATGTTCGGCCAGGTAAACCGCAGAACCACATACGGCATCGCTTAAATAATTGGGGGATGCAATATCAGTGTTTGATTGTTTATTTGAATTATAGGGATAGCCGAGTTCCTCAACATTGCGCACAATTTTTGCCATTGTTTCAATTACAATAACAGGGAACTCGCCAACGGATGTTTCACCGCTAAGCATAACTGCATCGGCGCCATCAAGCACGGAGTTGGCAACATCGTTCACCTCGGCACGGGTTGGGCGCGGTGTAGTGATCATTGATTCCAGCATTTGGGTAGCAACAATTACCGGTTTTGAGGCCTCGCGGCATTTGCGGGCTATCATTTTTTGCAAAAGCGGCACTTCTTCCAACGGCATTTCAACGCCCAGATCGCCGCGGGCAACCATAACGCCATCTGTAGCAGCTATAATTTCGTCGATATTATCAATGGCTTCAGGCTTTTCAACTTTGGCAATTACTTTAGCAGCCTTACCGCTTTCAGCAATTATCTTTTTCAATTCCATAATATCCTGCCCGGTGCGAACAAATGAAAGGCCTATCCAATCCACATCCCATTCCAATGCAAGCTGTAGGTTTTCCAGGTCTTCTTCCGTTAAACTTGGGATGGATACTTTGGTATTTGGCAGGTTAACCCCTTTGCGCGAGGTTAAAATACCACCATGCATTACTTCGCAAACTACAGTATCCTGCCTGTTGGTTTCAATAACCTTCATCTGTATTTTCCCGTCATCAAGCAATATAATTTCATTGGGTTGTACATCCTGCGGAAAAGTATCGTAAGTGATGTATATCTGGTTATCATCACCAATTAACTCATGGGTAGTGATATTTATTCTTGTACCGTTAATTAAGTGGATACCGCCGTCTTTTACCAGCCCTATGCGGATTTTTGGTCCTTGAAGGTCGGCTAATATGCCTACATTGGTTTTATATTGTTCATTAATCTCGCGTATAGTATCGATCACTGCCTTGTGGTCTTTTGCTTTTCCATGCGAAAAATTAAGGCGGCAAATATTAACGCCGGCCTGTATCATGGCTAACAAAACATCTTTTTTTGCCGATGCGGGGCCCATTGTGGCAACAATTTTAGTTCGGTTATAATTTAATTTCATACTTTTCTGGTTAAAACAGGCTTATTTTGGCTGCAATAGTGTAACGATGACACTTCAAAATTTTGCGCTAAAATAAGAGATTTTCACGTGATTTTATTTTTTTAGGATCAATCTTTACCGCAGTCACAATTTCAGGTATCTTATTTAAGGCCAAAATAAGCTTATCGAGGTCATTTTCATCAATATAATTTCTTATTAATAAAAAATAATCCGCCTTCCGCATTTCGGGGACCAGGTAACCGCCGGAGCCTTTATTGGCAATAAAATAGAAGTCTGTTTCGGTAGTTTCCCAGTTATAATGGTATTTTGAGAATAAAACAGGCCCCTCACCGGGATGAATATCAACTGGCAGATCGGGTGTTTTTATAAAATTAAAGTTTAAAAACTTGTTGATCAGGTAACAAATCCGATAATCTTTAAGCGAAGTTGTCACTGCAATGAGAACAAAATCAAGATCGATCTCAAACTTTAAAAATTTCCTGTTCAAAATCATTACTTTTGCGCCAGTAAAAATACAAATCGAAACTCTTTCAATAAAATTTTGTTGCAGATTATACAAAAGTTTTTAGATTTGATATTTGACAGAATTTATTTTTCTTTGCACAAAATTTTTATTAATCATTAAACTATAAGACTATGTCTGATATCGCTTCAAGAGTAAAAGCTATTATCGTAGAAAAATTAGGTGTTGACGAAAGTGAAGTAACACCCGAAGCTAGCTTCACCAATGATCTTGGTGCTGACTCGTTGGACACCGTGGAATTAATCATGGAGTTTGAAAAAGAATTTAACGTAGCTATTCCTGATGACCAGGCCGAAACTATCGGTACTGTAGGCCAGGCTGTTGCTTACCTTGAAAAAAACGTTAAATAAAACTCCCTAACATTATTAAATGGAGTTTAGAAGAGTTGTAGTAAGCGGGCTTGGGGCACTTACTCCAATTGGCAACAGCGTTCCTGAATATTGGGAATCTTTGATCAATGGAGTGAGTGGCGCCGCCTTAATTAAAAGTTTTGATACCCAAAAGTTCAAAACCAAATTCGCATGTGAAGTAAAAAACTTTGATGCGGATGCTTTTTTGGGTAGAAAGGATGCAAGGAAACTGGACCCCTTTGTTCAGTATGCCTTGTTTTCGACTGAAGAAGCTGTAAAGGATGCAGGATTAGACTTTGACAAACTGGATACCAGCCGGATAGGCGTTATCTGGGGATCAGGTATCGGCGGTTTAAAAACATTCCTTGATGAGGTGGTGAATTTCGCCAAAGGCGATGGTTCCCCCCGTTTTAACCCTTTCTTTATTCCAAAGATGATCGCGGATATTGCACCTGGCCATATATCTATCAAATATGGGTTGCGCGGGCCAAATTTTTCAACGGTTTCAGCATGTGCTTCATCCAATAATTCCCTTATCGATTCATTTAACTATATCCGCCTGGGTAAAGCTAATATGTTTATAAGCGGCGGTTCCGAAGCGATCATTAATGAAGCGGGTATAGGCGGGTTTAATGCCATGCATGCTTTATCAACCCGTAATGACGATCCTGCAATCGCCTCGCGGCCGTTTGACCTTGACCGTGATGGGTTTGTAGCAGGCGAGGGCGCCGGTACTATAATTTTAGAAGAGCTGGAGCATGCTAAACGACGTGGCGCTAAAATTTATGCCGAAATGATTGGCGGCGGCATGAGTGCCGATGCATATCACATGACAGCCCCTCATCCCGAAGGGCTTGGTGCTGCATTGGTAATGAAAGCCGCGCTGGAGGATGCCGGTTTAACACCTGCAGACATTGATTATGTGAATGTTCACGGCACTTCAACGCCTATCGGCGATCCGCAGGAGGTTAAAGCTATTCGGGATGTTTTCGGTGATAGTATTTATCGTACAAATATCAGTTCAACCAAATCAATGACCGGGCACTTATTGGGCGCTGCCGGAGCAGTTGAAGCAATCGCAGCTATTCTGGCGTTAAAAAATGATATTGTACCGCCAACAATTAATCACTTTACTGATGATCCGGCATTTGACCCTAAAATAAATTTTACATTTAATAAGGCCCAAAAACGGGTAGTAAGGGTAGCGCAGAGCAATGGGTTTGGTTTTGGTGGCCATAATGCTTCAGTGATATTTAAAAAGTACGAAGATTAATTAAATTGGATGCCTATAAGTCGTTTTTACAAGCTATATCTATCTCCTAACAGAAAACAGGTCAAGGTTTTAAAAAATTTACTTGGTTTTGTACCAGGTAATTTGTCGTTATACCGGCTGGCGTTCCGGCATAAGTCTGTTGCGCAAAATGTGAAAAAGGGGGTTAAAAACAGTAATGAGCGCCTTGAATTTTTAGGCGATGCTGTATTGGGCAGCGTGGTGGCCGAAGTCCTTTTTAAATTATACCCTTATGAGGACGAAGGTTTTTTAACCGAACTTCGTTCAAAAATTGTAAGCCGCGTTAACCTGAACCAACTGGCGCGGAAACTTGGTTTTGATAAGCTGATAGAATATGATAACCGCATGCTTAATTCATCAAGGCAGGGATCATTGCTTGGTGATGCTTTTGAAGCATTGATAGGTGCCATTTATCTTGATAAAGGTTATGATTTTACCCGCAGTTTCCTGGTGAACCATATCATAAAATCGCATATCGACATTCATACCCTCGAACAAACCGAAACAAATTTCAAGAGTAAATTGATTGAGTGGTGCCAGCGCCACAGTAAAGATGTCGCTTTTGACCTTGTAAGCAACGAAGACGGGGAAAACACAAAACTATTTACAGTGCAAGCGATTATTGACGGTGAAGTAATGGGGATGGGCAAAGAATTCAGCAAAAAGAATGCTGAAAAACTTGCCGCAGAAAAAGCCTGTGAAACGTTGGGGATATAAAGGAATTCGGAATTTGATTTGGAAAGTCCGACTTCGGAATTTAAGTCAAAACATATCTACGTTTCGTTAAATAGATTTTGAAATAGGCCGCCCGCATATATTTTAGTCAACCCACAGCGCTAAAATGTTATTCTAAAAAATAAATCCGAAATCGAAATTCCGAATTCCGAAATTATTTAAGGATTTTCCTTCGCTCCCGGCTTTACAAGAGGTGGTGTATTCAATCTCTCCAATTTTTCCTTGTCAGGACTTTTCTCATAAAAATCAAAGGATAATTTGATGTGTTTTATCAGTTCATAATCGTTCCATTCTTTCAGGTCTTCAAAGGAGGGGGTATAAAACTCCATAAATTTTTTGGCGGTGCTATCCGGTGTATGGGTGACCCTCGTAACCAGCGCTATGTTATACCTTCTGTCAACCTCGGTATTTTCTTCCTCTCTTTTCGAAAAAGCCGCAAACCGTTTCGCCTGTCCGGGCCCTGCGCCTAATAGTTCGTAAATCCCTGTTAGGGGATGGAATATAGCAGCTAATACCGGTGGCTTCCCATCGTAATAAATGCCTTGCCTCCGGTAATCGCTCATAATATCACTCAATTCCTGGCGCTTTGTTTGTCCTTTTATAACAACCTCATTCAATTTAATTACCGGTTGCATTGATACCGGCAAATCGCCGGTGTTTTTAATCACGACTTTTTGCGGGGTATAATCGTTTTTTGTGAAAAGCAAAGTGTCGCCAATGGCTGTCTTAATGGAGAACCAGCCAAGGTCGTCACTCTCCATAATATCATTGCTCCTTAAATTTTTTATAAATACCTGCGCTACTCTTTCGGTACTAAGGTGTTTTGAGATTACGCCCTTTACTATAAATACCGGTTGCCCTGATACCTTTATAGCAAGGCAAAAGAATATCAATAATAATATGGGATAGCTATGGCGCATTCTAATTTGTCCGGCTGTAAATTTAAAGATTGTATTTGAGAGAAATTGTGAAAAAGTGTTAATGTTGGAGATCAGTGATTAGAGGTTGGAGATTAGTTGGGGATTTGCGTTTAGTTTGTCAAAGCAAAAAAACTAATCTCTAACCCCCAACCTCTAATCACTAAACACTATCTTTGCGCATGATAAAATCAATGACAGGCTATGGAATTGCGAGTTTTGACTCGGGCAATACAAAATATACCGTCGAAATAAAGTCGCTTAATAGTAAATTCCTTGAACTGTCGCTCCGCCTGCCAAAATCTTTTACCGAAAAAGAGTTTCAATTACGTACCGAATGCAGCAAGCAAATTGAGCGCGGCAAAGTAAATCTGTCCATCAATGTTGAAAAGGCAAATACTACGGCAACTGCTGCAGGCATTGATAAAGAACTGCTTAAACACTATTATGAGCAATTAAAAGCGGTTAGCTTTGACCTGGACGAACCTGCAAATAATTTGCTGGAGCTTGCACTTGGTTTACCAGAAGTCGTGAAATATGATGAAGAAACTGTTTCAGAAGAAGAGTGGAAAATAGCCGAAAAAACATTTCAGCAAGCTTTAAAAGCATTCCAGCAATTCAGGGCCGATGAAGGTAAAGTATTGGAACAGGACGCGAAATACCGTATCGGGATCATTTTGAAAAACCTGGAACTTATTGAGATTGAAGAACCAAAACGTGTCCCTGTGATCAGGGAACGGTTAAATCAGTTTTTATCAGAGGCTGTTGGCCGTGAGGCAATTGACCAGAACCGTTTTGAACAGGAATTGATATATTTTATTGATAAACTGGATATTACCGAAGAAAAGATACGATTAAGGGCTCATTGCGACTATTTTATTGAAACATTGAAAAACGATGATGCAAATGGCAAAAAGCTTGGCTTCATTTCGCAGGAAATAGGCCGCGAAGTAAATACACTTGGTTCAAAGGCCAATGATGCCAATATCCAGAAACTGGTGGTGGGTATGAAAGAGGAGCTTGAAAAAATTAAAGAACAACTTTTAAATGTGCTATAGTTCATAGTTGATGGTTCATAGTTCATGGCAGGAAAACGTAAATGCCTAAATTATAACCCAAATACTATGAACGATGAACTATGAACTATGAACTCCAACGGAAAACTTGTCATATTTTCAGCACCCTCCGGGGCAGGTAAAACCACTATTGTGCGTCACCTGCTTACAAAAATACCTGAACTTGAGTTTTCTATCTCGGCAACTACAAGAAAGCCGCGCGGCGATGAGCAAAACGGAAAGGACTATTACTTTATAGGTAAAGAAGAATTCTTACACCGCATTGCAAAAAAACAGTTTGTTGAATTTGAAGAAGTTTATACAGGTACTTTTTACGGAACATTACGTACCGAAATTGAACGGATATGGCAAAAACGGAAAACGGTAATATTTGATATTGATGTGGAAGGCGGTTTGCACCTGAAACGTAAGTACGACGGACAGGCGCTTGCGATATTTGTACAACCTCCATCATTAGAAGTACTTACTGAGCGTTTAACCGCCCGCGGGACAGATTCTGCTGAAAAACTGAAAGAACGTTTTATAAAAGCAGAAAAAGAATTGAATTATGCCCCTCAATTTGATATTATCCTAAAAAATCACGATCTTCAAACGGCATGCGATGAAGCGGAGGAATTGGTCAGGCAGTTCATAGCTAATGGTTCATAGCTCATAGCCGAAAGCGCTTAGCTGAATTAATAGAAGCATGGCGGATTGTGTATTAAATATGTATTTCTTCCAAAAACACTGCCTGCTATTTACTATGCTCAGGGGCATAGAATAAAAACTATGATCTATGAACTATTAACCACGAACTAAAAAATGAAGATAGGTTTACTATTCGGTTCATTTAACCCCATACATGTAGGCCATTTAATTATAGCCAATTACATGGCCAATTATACCACGCTTGATAAAGTTTGGCTGGTGGTATCGCCGCAAAACCCATTAAAAAAATACGGCGACCTGATAAGCACCTACGACCGCCTGGAAATGGCAAAGCTGGCCACCGATAATTCCACAAAACTTGAGGTGAGCGATGTAGAATTAAGGCTGCCGCAACCATCCTATACCATTGATACCCTTACCCATTTAAAAGAAAAATACCCGCAGCACGAATTTGCAATTATTATGGGGTCGGACAACCTGGTATCATTACCCAAATGGAAAAATTATAAATTGATATTGCGTGATTACCAGGTATTTGTTTACCCGCGCCCAGGTTATGAAAACACCGATTTAGCGACTCATCCGTCTGTTACTATAACAATGACGCCATTGATGGAATTATCGGCTACATTTATACGCCAGTCCATCGCGAAGAAAAAAAATGTGCAATACTTTGTTCCTGATGCTGTTTTGGAATTTATTGACAGTAAACATTTGTATAGGTAGTTGATTAATCAAGAGTCAGGAAGCAAGAGCCAGGAATCAGGACAAAAAAATAAAGATATAGTCTGCTTAACTTTGTTTCAATCTTGATTCTAAGATTAACTGTGCAGCTGCATATGTTAAATCTATTATATCATTTTTTGCCAGGCCTCATCTAAATTAATAACTTTAACGCCACCAATTATAAATACATGCCGGATAATTCAACTGTTAAACAACATACATTCGATGCTATTGTTATCGGCTCGGGCATTAGCGGGGGATGGGCCGCTAAGGAACTGTGCGAACTGGGTTTAAAAACCCTTGTGCTGGAGCGTGGCCGTAATGTTGAGCATAATAAAGATTATCCCACCGCTACGATGGATCCCTGGGAGTTTAAGCACCGGGGCCAGATGACAAGGGAATTTTTAAAAGAAAATCCACTGATCAGCCGGGCAGCAGGATTTGGCGAAGACTGCGCTCACTTTTTTATAAAAGATAAAGACCACCCCTACATACAGGAAAAACCATTTGAATGGATACGCGGGTACCAGGTTGGCGGCAAATCGCTCACCTGGGGCCGTGCCTGCCAGCGCTGGAGCGAGTTTGAATTTACTAACCCCGCCCGTTTTGGTTATGGAATAGAATGGCCTATCGGCTATGCTGATGTTGCGCCCTGGTACTCGCATGTTGAAAAGTTTATCGGCGTTTGCGGCAACAAGGATGGCATAGAATCTATGCCTGATGGCGAATTTCTGCCGCCGTTTGAAATGAACTGCGTACAGTCGCTAATCAGCCAAAAAATAAAAGAGAACTATCCCGACCGTCACCTGGTACATGCACGCTGGGCGCACCTTACCAAACCCAATCAAATACACCTTGACCAGGGCCGCGCCCAATGCATGGCACGTAATGAATGTATGCGCGGGTGCCCTTTCGGCGGTTATTTCAGTTCAGTAAGTTCAACCCTGCCCTGGGCAAAACGGACAGGTAACCTTACCGTAAGGCCGTTTTCGGTAGTACATTCCATTATTTATGATGAGCAAAAAGGCAAAGCTACCGGGGTAAGGGTAATTGATACCAATACCAAAGAGGTGACAGATTATACCGCCCGCATTATTTTTTTAAATGCCTCGGCATTGAATAGCAACCTGGTGCTGCTCAACTCTGTTTCAAACCGTTTTCCCAATGGTTTGGGCAATGATAACGGCCTGCTTGGCAAATACGTGGCTTTTCAAAATTACCGTGCCTCTATAACAGCAACTATGGATGGCTTTTTAGATAAATACTATTTCGGTCGTAATCCAACGGAGCTCATCTTAGCCAATTATCGTAACCTTCACAAACATGAAACCGATTATTTTGGCGGCTTTACAACCTTTATGGGCGCTTACCGCCCTAACAAGCCAGACGAAGTAAACGGCAATCAAATTGGCGGCGCTTATAAGGATGCATTAACAGAGCCAGGCGGCTGGCATCTGTACATGTATATGCAGGGCGAAACCGTGCCCAAAGCCACCAACTACGTACGCTTAAGCAAAGATCAAAAGGATCAGTGGGGGATACCATTATTGATCACTTCGGTAGAATATGATGATAATGATGAGCGCATGATACAGGATTTTTTAAAGCAAAGCCGCGAAATGCTGGAGAAAGCCGGTTGTAGAAATATCGAAACCAACGAAAATAAACAGCCGCCGGGCCTTGATATTCATGAAATGGGCGGCTGCCGTATGGGTAAAGACCCCGAAACATCCTTGCTTAACCAATGGAACCAACTGTTCCATTGCAAAAATGTTTTTGTAACTGATGGCGCTTGTATGACCAGTACCGGTAACCAAAGCCCTTCCATATTGTACATGGCCCTCACTGCAAGGGCGGCTAATTATGCTGTTGGGGAGATGAAGAAGGGGAATCTTTAGTCATTTGGTCATTGGTCATTAGTCAGTAGTCATTGATAGGAGGTGATTTTACGGGTAGGTCGTATTTTTTGCTTGGGCCCGGCCAGAAAAATTCCCCGTCACACAATTACCAAAATATTCAAAAATTCATCTTGAAATAACAATTATTCGTTAAAATTGTTATTCAAACTGTTTAACTATAAAAACGGG
>Ga0302221_10002627_pt1 | contig 11136 bp, 8 predicted proteins | sample II_Palsa_E2_1_FD_193517 | JGI IMG/M metagenome (GOLD analysis project Ga0302221, IMG submission 193517) | Peat permafrost microbial communities from Stordalen Mire near Abisko, Sweden - II_Palsa_E2_1 | ecosystem: Environmental > Terrestrial > Soil > Palsa > Peat permafrost | place: Sweden...
CTTACAGGAAAATCTACAGGCAGGTAATATTCCCTTATCTTTTCCATTAAACCACGTAAATCACCCTGCACATATTTAAGGGAGCCAGTTACACTAATTTTACTAAAATTGCTTTGGTCAATTCCTTTCAGTTGAGCTGACAACGTTTCGTCAAATAGCCTGATGTTCCCTTTATGTATAACCAGCAGCAGATCAGCAGGGCGAAGCCCGAAAAAGGAATCAAAGCCAGTAGTATTCGGTTTTATTTTTGCAACCACGATATCGGCGTACTTGCCGGGCGTAATTTCCCCGGAATTTAAGTGCCATGTATTTGCAGCACTTTGGTTAAGGGCAAGGTATAGCTTATTATCAGTTAGTAATTTGGTTTTCCGGGCCAACCTTAAATGCTCCCAAATATCCCATGAACTTGTAAGGGTAGAGTCTGTTCCAAATAATATGCTGGTATGATCTTTCAGAAGGTTAACCCGGCCTGTTTTGTTCAATAAAAAATAATTGGATTGCGGGCACCACACTATTGCATTAAATTTTTTGGCCTGGTCTTCTGACATGGCTACGGCATGAATACCTATAAGTTTTTTTTGTAATAAATTCCACCCTGTTAGTTGATCAATTTCCCGGAATGACGGCCAATCATCACCCTCACCAACATGTATATTTACAGGAAGATTTACTTTAAAGGGATTATTCAATTTAAACTTCCAGCCTTTCTCAAATTGCACAGAGTGCAATACATGGGTTTCTTCAAAAACTGTTATCAAATCGTTTTCCAATTTTAATGTTTCGCCATGGTTTACAACTGTAGTGACACCACAAAGCAGGTTTTTATACACCCCCCACAGGGCACGCAAAGAAACCGGTATTTTTAGTACACTTGCTATTTCGTCCCTGTAGTTTTTATGAATGTGTTTGCCCCATTCAGTATAACTGTTGTAAGTTCTGTCGCCTAATTGCGGGAAAAGGTTAAAATCCAAATGATCATGAGAATTTATAAGTCCCGGAAAAACGATTGCATTATTGAATGTTAAAACTAATTTATCGCTCGCGTCATTAATAATCGCTGCAGATACATTTGTTATTTTATCACCATCAACACGGATATTAACGGGCTCATCGGTACCGGCCATTTTTATGTTACTGAGGATCATCACGTCCTCCTCAAATGCATTCCATAAATAATTGGAAAGCCTTTAAATTTCTCATAAACATGTACTGCGTTTTTTTCTGCATAATAATGCTTTACCGACTCATCAATTTTTATTTCTTCTTCATTAACTAAATGAAAATTGTTCCTTGAAAGAATTTCCCTTATTGTATTTGTTGAATGAACAAAATTCCGGACGGCAATTTGAGTTTTTTGATGCGTGAATGTTCTTTTACCTCCAAAAGCTAAGGCATCGGGATGGAAATCAGTGATAATGATATCCCCTTTGTATTGTAATATCCTGCTCCATGCTTCCATGGCTTCTTCAATATTTTCAATATGGGCTACAGTGAGGGTAGAAACAATCGCATCATAAGTATGATCTTCAATAGCTGAAAAAGTATTATCCGTAATTGTGTGGATTTTGGCCTGGGGAAATTTTTCTTTCAGCTTTTTAAGCATTCCCGGTGAAACATCAAAACCTGTTAAGTTAGCAGGACCTTTTTTAAAAATCTCAGGCCAATGCCTGCCTGTACCACAGCCTATATCAGCTACATTTTTGTTTTTTATATCAATACCATTCAGAAGTTTTGAAAATAATATTTTATCAAGATCGAGCATCAGGTTACCGGGCTGGGAATCATAATTTTCAGACCACAGATCGTAGGCTTCAACAACCTCTTTTTCTTTTAAAGGTGAAGAAAACACACGTTGTTTAATATACTTTTTTAGGGTTTCGATCACTTTGTTTAAGCTAATTAAAATGAATATTCACTTTTTATAGAAATACGTGCTGTTATTTCCGAAGGTTGCCCCATCAATTTATTTCCTTAGCAGGCAACCTTAACTTTTTACCATGCGTATTTGCTTTGAGTAATTGTTTTAGTGTAGTAATTGGGTTTGTTGTGAATTGTTGTCCCCGCATAGTGGGTGAAAGTACCGGTGGGTTAATCCCACCGGTATGCGGGGATTTTTAGCAGGTGATTAAGTATAGCGTGAAAATTATAAGATGAGTAAGATTTTATTGTTCAACCCTAAAAGTGCCAATGGGAAATATCGTATCCCAAATTCTATTTTAAGCATTGCTGCCTCGGTTGAAGGTAAATATGAATGGGTTATTGTTGATGGTAACCGCGACCCGGAGCCACTAAAAACAATGGAAGCCTATTTAAATACCGGTGAATTTAAATACCTGGGGTTTACAGTAATGCCAGGGCCCCAATTAAAGCAATCCATACCTTTTGCAAAAACGATAAAGGAAAAGTTCCCTTATACCTATATGGTATGGGGGGGCTACTTTCCTTCAACCCAGCCAAAAACAATTTTGGATTCAGGATATGTTGATTTTGTGATCAACGGCCCCGGAGATCATGCTTTTCCATTATTAATTGATGCTTTGGAGCACAATACGCCTTATGAATTTATAAAGAACATTATTTATAAAGCCGGAACGGAGATAGTTAAAACCGCAAAGGAAGACCTTTTTGAGCAAGACCCTTTACCACCATTGCCTTATGATAAGCTCAATGACATCTACAATATAAAAAAATACCTCGGCAAAACTTATTTAGGGGAAAGGACGCTGGCTTATCATTCAAGTATCGGCTGCCCATTCACCTGTTCATTTTGTGCGGTAGTGCCGATTTTTGAAGCAAGATGGAAAGCGAAATCTGCCCAAAATGTTTATAACGATATAAAATATATAAAAGACAAATGGGGGGCTGATGCCATTGAGTTTCACGACAATAATTTCTTTGTTTCTGAAAAGAGAACAGTTGAGTTCGCAAAACTGATAAAGCCCGAAAAAATGTCATGGTGGGGTATGGCGCGTATTGATACCATGGATAAGTTTAGTGACGCTTCACTTGCTTTAATAAGCGAAGCAGGGTGCCGGATCATTTTTTTCGGAGCCGAAAGCGGCAATAACCTCATACTTGAACAATTAGATAAAGGTGGTACCCAAACAGGCGACCAGATCATCAGGTTTGCTGAACGCTTAAAGAAATTTGATATTATTCCCGAATATTCTTTTGTATTGGGCACTCCGGCGCCAACCCCCGAACAGGTAGAGGCACAAATAGACTTTGAAATTGAATTTATAAAAAAGGTAAAACAGGTTAACCCCCGTACTGAAATTGTACTGTACACTTATAGCCCTGTCCCTACCGAGGGATCAACGTTATTTAAACAGGTACAGGCGGCAGGCTTTAAATACCCGCAGGTACTGGAAGACTGGATAAGCCCGGCATGGGAGAATTTTGACATGCGAAAAAATCCGCTCACTCCCTGGTTAACACCCGAAATGATCGATAAAATAAGGGACTTTGAAACGGTATTGAACGGCGTTTATCCTACGGTTACAGATATACGCTTAAGCCAGCTAAAGCGAAAAGCAATACAAATAGTTGCTGGGTTGCGTTACAAGGCAAATCTTTACAAATACCCTTATGAAATAAAACTGCTGCAAAAGGTTTGGAAATACCGGCAACCGGAGATACAAGGATTTTAGGATTGTAGAGACGCAATACTTTGCGTCTGAGAGTTTAGGATAAATTTCACAAACATTAAGTAGACGCAAAGTATTGCGTCTCTACGTCCCCCAAAAAAAAATGCCCCAGCAAACCCTATATAACACATACCAACGGTACAGAACGCTGCAAACCAATAAAATTTCTGCTTTGCCGGTTGTTATATTAATGCCGCATAGCGCCTGCAATTGTCGCTGCGTAATGTGCGACATATGGAAAGATAACAAAAACCTTAAACAGCTTACCGAACAGGATATTACCGGGCTACTGGATACATTACGGAAATTTGGGACACACCAGGTAGCAATGTCGGGAGGGGAGGCCTTGCTTAATGCCAACTTTTTTAAGCTGTGCGCGATTCTTAAAAAGGAGAAAATTAAAATAACACTGCTTTCTACTGGTCTCTCGGTTAAAAAAAATGCTGAACAGTTATTGGATTGGGTTGATGATTTAATCGTTTCGTTAGATGGGGATGAAGCTTTGCATGATGCAATAAGGAATGTGCCCGGGGCATTTGATAAATTGAAGGAAGGTGTCCAATACCTGAAATCACTTGACCCTGATTACAGGGTTACTGCCAGGACGGTTATCCACCGCCTTAATTTCAGGAACTGGGGAGCCATTATTAACGAAGCAAAGATAATGGGCATTGACCAGATGAGCTTTTTGCCGGCTGATGTAAGCAGCCATGCATTTAACAGACAAATGGCCTGGGAAGAACCTAAACAGCACGAGATATTAATATCAGAAAAAGAATTGCCGGAATTACAGGAAGTGATTAACCGTATAATTAGTGATAAAGCTGATTTTATTTCTGGGTTTATTGCAGAACCAATCGAAAAAATAAAACAGATATACCAGTATTATGCAGCATTTTATGGGTTGAACCCATTTCCTTTCAAAAAATGTAATGCACCATGGGTGTCAACAGTTATAGAAGCGGATGGCAGTGTGCGCCCATGTTTTTTTCATGAGGTAATAGGAAATATACGGGGTTCATCCCTGGCAACCATATTAAATAGTAAAGAAGCGATAAGTTTCAGGAAAACGCTTGATATGAGCGTTAATTCTACCTGTGTTAAATGTGTTTGTTCGCTAAACCTGTCGCCATTTTCAAAACTTGATTAATAAAAAAGTATGAACAATATACTATTCACACATTCTTACTTTTTACGTTTTGACCCTAAACAATGGCAATTAGGGCAACCGTATCCGCCATTGGGTACTTTGTACGCTGCCGCTTTAATGCGGGAAAATAATTACCAGGTATCCCTGTTTGATACCATGTTTAAAAGCGACCCTGAAGAGGTAATCCAGGTTATTAAGAAAAATAAGCCCGGTTTTTTTGTGATCTATGACGATGGCTTTAACTACCTCACCAAAATGTGCCTGACCAATATGCGCGAAGCAGCCTTTAGCATGTGTAAAATTGCAAAGACAGAAGGTTGCGTTGTTATTGTTTCCAGTTCGGATTCAACTGACAGGTATGCGGAATATTTGAAAGAAGGTGCCGATTTTGTAATAATTGGAGAGGCGGAGCACACTTTGCTTGAATTAACAGGACATATTAAAAATGGTCTTAATGATTATTCAGCTATAAATGGTCTTGCATATATAAAAAATGGGGAAGTGACTAAAACCCCTGGCCGCCCGGTTTTAAAAGACCTGGATAGTATGCCATTACCAGCCTGGGATTTGGTTGACATTGATCTATACCGCGAAACATGGCTCAAAAACGCGGGATATTTTTCCCTGAACATGAGCACTACCCGCGGCTGCCCTTTTAAGTGCAACTGGTGCGCAAAGCCAATTTACGGTAACCGCTATAATTCGCGCAGCCCCGAAAATGTGGTTACCGAAATCAAAATGTTGAAGGAACTTTATCATATTGACCATATTTGGTTTTGTGATGATATTTTTGGCCTAAAGCCCGGCTGGGTTAAGGAATTTGCTGAACTCCTTGAAAAAGAAAATATCAGTATAAGATACAAGGTACAGTCAAGGGCTGATCTGCTGGCACATGAAGATACGGTAAAAGCAATAGCTGCATCGGGTTGTGAAAATGTGTGGATCGGCGCTGAAAGCGGTTCTCAGAAAATCCTTGACGCTATGGATAAAGGCATTACTGTTGCACAAATACACGAAGCCACCACGTTGATGAAAAACCATGGTATAAAGCCATCATTCTTTATCCAGTTTGGTTATCCGGGCGAAATGAAGGAGGATATAGGGCTAACTATCAATATGATCAATGAACTTTTACCTTTTGAAATAGGGATTTCCGTATCATACCCGCTGCCCGGGACTTCATTTTATGAAAGGGTAAAAAATGACATGAAGAAAAAAACAAACTGGACAGATTCGGATGAAATGGCTTTAATGTTTTGCAATACTTTTCCGCCATCTTATTATAAACAACTACACAGGTATGTACACCAGAATTACCATAAGCACCTTGCAAAAAACAGCCTGGTTAAACTGCTTAATAACCCTTTAGGAGTAAATGCTAAAAGCCTGCGAAAAGCGTTGTCAGTTTTTTACCATGCGCCGGCAACATTTATAGAAGGCTTTAAATTAAGGAAGCTGGAGGAGGCATAAGATGAAAACCATTTCGGCAAATATTAATGAACATCTCGCAGAGGCGGCTTTCACCAGCCAATCAGACATTTTTGATGAGATATATTCAGGTAATACCATAGTAAATTATAAGAGGGAAAGGGTACGTGCGCATGTGATGCAATATTTACCCGTCAACAGCTCAATCCTTGAATTAAACAGCGGCACGGGTGAGGATGCCCTGTTTTTTACGCAAAATGGTCATAAAGTCCATGCTACTGATATATCTGCAGGAATGCAGCAGCAACTAAGACAAAAAATTGAATTGGACGGGATGCAAAATAGTATAAGCAATGAATTATGTTCGTTCACAAAGCTTGATCAGTTATCAAATAAAGGCCCCTATGATCTTATTTTCTCCAATTTTGCAGGCTTAAATTGTACAAATGAACTGGATAAAGTATTAGCCTCATTTAATGAACTGTTAAAACCGGATGGAATGGTTACCCTGGTTATTTTACCGAAATTTTGTTTGTGGGAAACCTTGCTGATTTTTAAAGGGAAATTCCGAGCTGCTTTCCGCAGATTTTTTAGCAGCAATGGGAGCAGGGCTCATATTGAAGGTACTTATTTTAAGTGCTGGTATTATAACCCTTCATTTATTATAAAAAGATTAAAAGATCAATTTGATCTGCTGGGGGTCGAAGGTTTGTGTACCATTGTCCCGCCATCCTATATTGAAGGTTTTGCAGAAAAGTATCCAAATGCTTACAGGCTTTTAAAAAATAAAGAAGATCAATTAAAATCCCGCTGGCCCTGGAAACATATTGGAGATTATTATATTATATCGCTGAGGAAAAGATAGAAAATGTGCGGATGTGCAAATGTGCGGATGCGTGGATTCTTAAAATGTTATAGCGCTTTCAGACAAAATGAAAGGTTTTCATCCATCCGCACATTTGCATATCCGCACATTTTCACATTGTTTTTTTCACTGCGCTAAACTATTCTCAAACTCCCGAAAAATATGATTCAATTTATTTTCATACCTGCCCAACAATTTGCTTTGAAAATTTTCGGGATCTGGCTTTGAAAAATGTTTGCCGGTCACCATTCTCAATACCATGCCGTGGCTGTTTAATTTTTTATGTATTGTTTTTTTCGACCACCTGTTTGCGGTAATTTTCATAAATAATTTATCAATCGCGTTACCAACCGGGTTATTTAATAACCATTCGAACAGGGTTTTTAAAAAGGAATTTTTTACCGGTTTTGCTGAAGCTATGCGCATGTGTTTGTTGGGAAGATAATTTCTTGTCCACAAATTAGCGGCGTAAAATTTTTCGAATATAATATCCCCCTGCAAAGGCATTAATGTGCCAATCTCTATAGCGGTATAGATGTTTTTTTCAGGAATTTCCAATTGCTGCTCATCAATGTAATAGTTCATACAAAAATAATGCTCCTTATTGACCAGGAAGGTCAGTTTTTTAAAGCAATGCATAATTGTCCGGGCAATCCAGAGCCTGTTTTTTGCGGTGATGATAAACAGGTCTATATCTGAATATTCGTCCGCGAAATTTTTGGATAGCGACCCGGAAATAGCTATCCCGCGGACATAAGGGAACCTGGCCAGGATATTGCCTACTTTTTCAGCAATTTTAATTAAATCAGCAGCTTTTTTGTTGCCCTCGATTCTTCGGACTGTTAAATATTGATCGTTTTTTAAAGCATAAAATGTATCGAACTGATAAATTAAACCGCCTGTAAGCAGGCATTTCAGCGCTTCATCAAATGACTCGTAATTATACTTGTTTTTTAAATATAAATATACCTCAGCCCTTGTCAACGGATAATTAAACAAATCAAAATAGGCAAGCGTTGCTATTATATTTTCTTTAATTTCTGACAAGTTCTTATTAATTAGAGGGTATGATTTATTTTGCATTTATAAGTTTGTACAGGATGAAAAACATACATTGTTTATATAATTATGACGGAGCAATTATATAATTGGTTGCCTTTGTACGAAATATTTATGTAACAAATGGACATTAAACAGGAAGTGCCGCTTCTCTTTTGAACTTACTTAAGACTTCAGACTTTTGACTTGAGACTGAATTGCTTCTCCCGCTTTCATTTGAAAAAATAAAGAACGAAAAGAAAAAAGCATAGAAAAATATCCCCTTATCAACATCGAGCAAATTTTCGGACAGTGAAACAATAGCGATCAACAACATGAAGGTGAAAAATAGAAGGTCTTTTTGCCTGAAAGAGATACGGAAACCAAAGGCTAAAGTGGAGATATAAATTAGCAAACCTATAATCCCCGATTTAACCAGGAAACTAAGGTATTCATTGTGTGCATTCAGTTTATTCAAATACGAGTTATAAAATTTTTTGTCGAAGAAGCTTGTTTGCAGCAGGCCGATCTCTGAGCCTGCTCCATAACCTATTATGGGTGATTCACCAATTAAGGCTATCGTTACATTCCACCTGTCAATACGGCTGTCTATGGATGCGCCTGCTACTGATTTTGACAAATCCTGTTTTAGTTCGGTAACATAACGTTCCTTAAAAGCGCTTGAATTAAAAATAACAATAAATGCTAAAACGGTAATGGAAGTTGAAACTAAAATAAACCTTAAACGGCCTTTCCCTTTCAATAAAAAATAAGGGAATGCGATGTTTATAGCAATAATTAAGGTTACAAATATTGATTTTGAGCCAAGTTGCACCAGCCCTGCGGTAAGTATACAGTAGCATATTAAATAAAATATCTTTTTATAGAATGACACTTCCTTAATTAAAACAGACAATATATAAATCAGTGCAACTACTACCTGCATCGAAAAAAATGTAGCGTGCATATCTATCGGTTCTGAAAAATTATGATTAGTGAAAGCAGGTGTAAAAAGTGTTGAAAAGGGGAGTTTATAATGCCTGATAGTAACCAGGGCATCAAAATAAAGGTAAACAATCGTTGCTGTGCAAACCAGCGCAAATGCCATTAGCAATTGCGACCTGAATTTTTTTATGTCCAACGGGTTAAGGCAAAATAATAAGGGGATAAGAAAAATGATGATTTGTTTTCCCCATTCATTAAAAGCTTCCGGGTGGTTTATAGTATAAATAGAACTCAATATTGTAACATAAAATACAGATTGCAGCGCAATTGTCCTTAACTTAAATACCGGTTTAATTGTGTTTTTATTTAGGTGAATTAAAGTATGAATGGCGTAACTGATCAGGATAAGATGGCTATAAAACCTATCGAAAGGTAAGCTGGCCATTAATAGCATTAAATGATAATAGCTTATCTTATTAGCTAAACTATCCTTTAGTTGAAATAATCCGCTCATGGGTTGAATTATAATGACACTCTAAAATAAATTCCTCGTACTGATCTATTATCTTTTCCCAGTTAAACTGGTATTTTATTTTATAAAGGTTATTGCTTACCATAGCTTTTTCAATTTCCTTATGCTGAACGGTTTCAACGAGGTTCCGCACTTCATTTGCGTTCGAAAAATAAAATGCGTCTGTATGCAATACCGATTTGTTAAAGGGGTTATTATGGGCTGCAATTAGGGCCTCGCTTGCCATAGCTTCTAATAATGACGGATTTGTGCCCCCCACACTGTGCCCATGAAAATACAGGTACGAATTATTTTGCAAGGCCCGAACCTTCCCTGTATCAAAAATTGTCCCTTTAAATTCAATCCGTTCATCGTTTTTAAATTTATGGGTTATGAATTTCCCGAACCTGTTACCTGTATCGCCCAGGACCTTAAATTTTCTTAATGAACTGCTGTTATTAAACCCTTCCAATATGGTTTCAATGTTGTTCTCAGGCTCCATTCGTGCCATCAATAAAAAGTAATCTTCTTTCAGTGCCTCGCTGTTGTCTACTTGTTCACGTTCCTCTTCCGAAAACAAATCGGCCCCGTAAGGGATATATTTACTATTGACATTGTATTTCTCCTCTAAGTATGATTTAATGACTAATGAATCGGAAATATAGAACTGACTGTATTTTACCGCGAGTTTTTCGGCATACTTTAAAAATTGCTGTACTTTTTTTGAGTATTTCGACCGCTTCCATTCCAACCCGTCCATATTGGTAATAATGGTGCTTTTTGCCGGGTATAGCTTTCCCCAAACAGAGCTGCTGGTATAGCCCATTATTAAAACAACATCCAAGTTTCTCTTCCTGGCATCAAGCAGGCAGTTAAAGTCATAAACAAATTGCCCTGCTGTCCCTACCAGGTATTCCGGGTCATAACAGTGAACTATTTCAACGCCGTTCCAGTAATTTTCTTTATAAGGATGGTTATGGGAATTATAAACGGTTACGGAATGTCCCCTTTTAACCAACCCCTCCGAGACATATTCAGATATATGCTCAAACCCCCCGTAATAGTTCGGGATACCCCTTGTACCTAAAATTGCTATTCTTAATTTCATGCTATAGCTGATTGATATGCTTTTAATGTTTGTATTGCTGCCTGTTTCCAGGTATATTGTGTTAATATTTTTTGCCGCAGTTTTTCATTGAATGGCGAAGAGCTGGCTTTTTCAACAGCCGATAGTATGCTTTCAGGCTCCGACGGATCGCAATAAAAAGCCCCATCCTCAAAATATTCCCTGGTGTCCCCTTTATCCGTTACTACAATATTACAGCCCATAGCCGCCGCTTCCACAGAGCTTAAACCTGTTGTTTCAAACCAACTGGGCAGTATATGCACTTTGGCGCGCCGGTAATAAGTAAGCAGTTCATTTTCGGGGATACGATCAAGAAAACTGACGTTTGCAGCAGCAATATTGCGGCATTGATGGAAATAACCTGCCTGGTTTGGGGCATGCGCCCCGATGATCATTAAATGAAACCTGGTGTTATTCAATGCCCTG